>Ga0126336_10000276_pt1 | contig 18509 bp, 10 predicted proteins | sample SidCmetagenome_FD_92530 | JGI IMG/M metagenome (GOLD analysis project Ga0126336, IMG submission 92530) | Coral microbial communities from El Islote,Puerto Morelos, Mexico - Siderastrea C C metagenome | ecosystem: Host-associated > Invertebrates > Cnidaria > Coral | place: El Islote,Puerto... | reverse complement strand
GAAAATTTGTTTCTGCCTATGATCTGCACAAGTTGCCTACTCAAAGGCATCTCAGGAATGCAGTTTTCGATGCAAATTTGAACTCGCGAGTCCCAAGCGGCCTGTTTGGCACACGAGAAACACGTGCTAATTGTAGGAAATAGTAAAATTTATTTCACCATTTTAATTTATTTTTATCACCATATTGTTGCACTGCGATGAGTGGCAGCACGCGCGTGTGCCAAATATCTTACCAACACTTTCCAATGCTGTAATTCTCTCACTGAGACTTGCATTTAGTTTCTCCAACTACAGCCAAACAAAAAGAAAAATGTGTCACAATTTGATGGCCTCTAGTGAAGTTAAGGCTCACTCATGATTTTCTTTATCAAAGGCATTTAGTTAACACACTTCTTATTTATTAAGTCTTAATTCATTGATGCAATGGTCTCATTATTATGCTATAAGATCAGACACCAGTGGGGCTCAAGTTAAACTCAGCTCTCTAGTTAATGTCTTGGTTTTTACTCACTGTTTCAGCATTTCTCCTTTTAACGCATTTCAGATAGTCATCACTCCATTATCATGTTTACATTTATCCCATTTTGACATTGCGAGCCCACAGAAGGCATGCCTGTGTCACATATGAACCTAGTTGTATGGCTTCGCTCACCACGAGTCCCCCATATAAGCTCAGTGGTTAGAGCATCCAACCAGCACCTGGAAGGTCATGGGTTCGACTCCCATTGGAAGGACTCAGATTTTTTCTGAGTAATACAACTATTTCAGCATTTCTCCTTTTAACGCATTTCAGCTAGTCATCACTCCATTATCATGACCATAAGAAGTTTCCCAGATACTGCATTAACCATACTTTAGGTTTCCTAGATGATATCTTTGTAAAAGTTACTTACAGTGTAAACTTTTTGCTAGCACATTAGGAATTCATGTACTGTAAAAAGGGCTAACAGTGAAGAGTCCACACGGTTGTTTGAAAAGAGTTGGCCCCATAGATGTACGGGTGTAGTCAAGTCACCATTGTGTTGTGTAGTCTAACCTTTTTACTTTCATCAACAGGTTTGCACGAAAGGGTTAGATGACCTACTTTGTCTGAACACTGACCCCACCTTACATGTAGATGTTAGCCTGTTCCAAGCTTCTATATAATAGTGAGGAACGACGAAATTAGAAACTAAGGGACAGCTAAAATAAGACATGACTGGAATGTGGGAAGAAAGCATTTTATTTTCACATCCATTTTGTTTATTTTGCCACTCCTATATCTTTGAGCCTGGAAGAGATTATGCTGATGGCTGCTCTTATCCGTAGTTGAAATATAAAGTGCAGCTGAACATGCAATTGGATTTTTAACTATACAAATGTATTTGCATTACCAATGTGCTGGTACAATTTTGACAACTGAGATGGCTTAACTTACCAAGACTTTAACTGCCAACTTGCAAGTCAAAATCTTGATGCACCAACCACTAGAACAGCATGCTTCCACAACATTATTGACTGAAATTATTTCACTGACTTTATTATAATTAATCATACCTCTGATATTTTGTTCTTTAAATCATTTATTTCCTCTGCAGCTTCCTTAACATCACCAACTTCCTTCATCATTGTGTCCAACAGGCTTGTGAGCTAAAATACAACACAGGACAACGAAACTGAATTATGCATTTTTGGCAAAAAATTAATTTTTTAAAAATTGGCTGTACTTACCCACCAGGTAACCATTCACTAAAATAGAATGGTTATTTTTGAACACCTGACAAGAGGATGGGGAGAGACAGAAAGGGACTAGACTTTTGTTTCTTGCATCCTTTTTAGCTACCACTTTCTCCTCTGCTACTACACAATAAATTATTACAGAGTACTTTCTTCCTGCTTCTCCTGCAACATGCCATCTCACAAAATGATGCTTTTTGAGAGCTAAAATATAACACAGGGCAAAACACTGAATACATGTATGTGTGGGCTGATTTTGTTGTTGGTTCTCGTCCTTGCCGGATACTCCGGTTTTCCCTTCTCCTCAAAAACCAACACACCCAAATTCCAATTCAATCTTGGAGGTGTCCCCAATTAGCATTCTGTGTTAAATACTGATGACATCTAAATAAAGTGATTTATTTTTTTTTTTATCTTTCTTCCTGGTTTCTATCTCTTCCCCTTCCGGTTCCCTTCCCATTCTTCTCCCAAGTTGCCATCCTTGTCACCCCCTCCACTGAAAAATCGTCACCTTCACTGAACTAAGTGCCTGACCCAAACAGGTGCTAGGCTTCATTCCAACAACAACAACAACAAAAATCACTCTTTGGGAAAATAAGTCCATGCAACTAGTGCTCCCACAGACCAGACCCAAAGTGCAGAAAAAATCAAACTTAGCTAATCGACCAATCCCTATCCCCCCAAGCAATTTCATTCCGGTAAGTTGGGGATTGAATGGTCTATCAAAAATGGCAAGTCTCAGAAAATTTTCACTGAGTCTCAAAATCTTGGAATTTTTAAGCAGAGTTGCAAGAAAATCAGGGATTTTCTGAAAACATCAGTTAAAAAAAAACAGCAGGTAATAAGTCAGGTAAATCTTGTGTGAGCTTAGTGTGAAACCCCATCTGAAAATCATTTCCACAAGAGTCAGAGAGGTCTTTAAGCTAGTCTAAAAGTGATACAGTGAAGCTTTTGAAGTCCTTTTTTGTACTTTCTCAGCTCAAAATTTTCCACCAGTGAGTGTTGGGCACAGGTTTAATGGGAGAGTGAGGTCTTTGTCTCAGATATGTTATTTATATTTTATTTATATTTACGTCTGTTCTTTGTGCACTGCATTGGCTACCTGTCAGATACAGAATTCATTTTAAAATCTTACTTTTAACCTTTAGGGCGATACATGGAATGGCCCCACATTATGTTAGTAATTTAATCATGTAAGGTGGCCTGTAAGTTATTCTTTGCATTCATGTGCAAGTACTGTTTTAGTTTTTCCCAAGGGTAAAATGCTTAGCACCTTTGGTGATAGAACTTTTAGTATATATGGCTGCGCCCAAACTTTGGAATGCGCTTCCGGCAGAGTTATGCAGCATCTCTTCTTTAAGTGCTTTTAAATCTTCCCTGAAGACACACCTTTTTAAATTAGCTTTTGATATTTAGGTTTTTTTAAAATGATTTATTATATTTATTGTATCTTTTAAGTTACTTATAGGTTCTAAGTATTTAGCGTAATTATTTCTTTACGTACATGTATTGTACTGCGCTTTTGATCATTTTATGTAAAAAAGTGCATTAAAAGTAAATAAATTATTACTATTATTGTTAATATTATTATTATTATTATTATTATTACAATGGTCTTGGTGTCTCGGCGTGTCTAGGTGAGTCCCACATTTTACCACTCTACAACATTTACGTTGCTCCATACAAGGCTACCATTCTTTCCTCAATAAGCAATTCTCCATTCATTCGACAAATGCCGTGGTAACTGAGTTTACACAGTCACTGCACAAAGGACTGGGAAGCAGCCAATCAGAAGTCAATTTCACCTTACAGCTGTTCACTGTGGTGCCATGGTCACATCATAAACCCAATTACAACACTGCAAACTTAATTTGCCTGGCCAGAATGTATTAAACTCAGAAAGGTAAAATTCATTTATGGCAACTATATTAGCTACATGTAATTGTTTACACTGACATTTCTTTTACAAACACAAGACATGAAATGTTACTGATGAAAACTACAGATAAGCAAAACAAGTTCACGGTTGAGTTGAAATGTATTAGATCCCTTTTAAAAGAAATGACAAAGCCAATAAGAGGTTGCTAATTTCCTCCACAATAGACAGCCTTTCTTCCCAAAGAATAGCTGTAATGGCACTGGGCGCTGACTTTTATCACCACATATTGTCTTACATAAATTAGCACTTTCCTAAAGTTCACAATCGCGTGGATAAATGCCATTTGCCTCTGTAATTTGTTATGTCAACATTTGCTTCAAATAAGACTAAAGATGTAGCCGAGGTATTTGTTTTTCTTACCCAAGATTTGATCGATCAATTTCATGTGCAATACAGCAAGCTTCGACAAGGCACCTTCCATGTATAAAGAAATGCCTACGATGATTAATTATAACAACAATATATAAGCTTACAAGTACACTTAAAAGTACTTCGGAATTGTGATAGACAAATTACAACTCGCTTATAGTCATGTGGGTTTAAATTACAAAAAATTAATGTCCCCTAAAAATGATCCTTACCTTCTCGATTCCAGTTTCAGTAGCTCCAAGCCTTCGATTAATGTTTATAAATTGCCACATATCAGCAACAGGAGTTCTGCCCTCCTTTTTCTGCTTAGCGCGTTGAAGAATTTCACCGTTACTAGGCAAATCGTCCAAAATTTCCAACCTCTTCTCAATGCTCGCTACTTTAGACTCCAAATTACCATGAAAAGGAGCAGAAAATGCAGCAGAGGAGAAAGATATTTTATCCGTGGTGGCTATTTCTGGAGGTATTTTCGAGCCTTCTAAGCCGTCAATAACGGCTTCTTGCTTGTTTTTAAGTAGTGCGAATGCCGCTCTAAAGTCCCCATCGTCTCCAATAACCTTGCCTTTCTTTTCAATCCCTAGATGGTTGAGAATCTCGCGTAGTACTCCATGAAGGATATTAAAATTTACAGCTCCAACCTCCGGGTTTCCCAGAGCAAGGCTGAGAAGTTGATCCAGCTCTACTCGTATCGTCATGGCATCGATGGTTCCTTCGACCTTATTGCTACAAAGAGTGGCTATTCAAAACCTGTGGATGAATAGTTTACGACCGCCATAATACCATATTCAGGTTGCTAGAGGCAACATAGTGCATAAAGTGCATTAAATTTTGGAATGAATATTTATTACCAAGATGGCGGCTACGAACCGGCAATTGAGCCCACGATTCACGTGACCAGTGGCTGTATTACCAAGGTACACTACAATAAGTTTATATGAGGTAACAACCCGGCCAGCGTGTATTTCTTCTTCTACTTATAATCCTTCCACTTGTTTTGAAGGTCTGCTTCTTACTTAATTCAAGATGTCTGATAATGAAGAAAAGATCGATACACCAAGTTACGAAGCACTGGAGGAAGCTCTAGACCACATGAAGATAGCTTACGACATAATGAAGCAACAAGCCCTTGATGTTCGCAAGGAGAAGGAAGCTTTCGATTCTGTTGCAAAGAAACTTGAAGATGTCCACTTCGCTTCCACCATCAAACTGAACGTGGGTGGTCAGCATTTCACCACGAGCCTACAAACTTTGACGAAAGATCCAGGTTCGATGTTACACGCCATGTTTTCGGGGAGGTTTGAATCAAAGCCTGCTGAAGACGGATCTTACTTCATTGATCGCGATGGAACTCACTTCCGGTATATCCTGAATTACCTGCGAACAGGGTATCTTCTTCTCCCTGATACTAAATTAATCCGCAAAGAATTATTAGAGGAAGCAGAGTTCTACCAGATTCGTGGAATCGTGGATGTGCTACGCCCTAGTCCGTTTCTGGAATCTAAAATCTTGTCCAGTGAACACAAGCAAGTCTTCGTCAACACTTGGCTCAAAGAGCGGCTAAATCGCCGTCACTCCACCTTTGTGCTGCTTTATCGTGCCTCTAGAGACGGGTGGACATCATCGGAATTCCATTCCATCTGTGACCACGAGGGGCCGACTGTAACCGTGGTAAAGAGTGGAGACTACGTTTTTGGAGGTTACACAGAGCAGTCGTGGAAAAGTAAGTTTAGTTGTGAGGCATATATGTTGCATGTATTTTTTAGGGCAAGCGGTGTCTAAAGGAGTGTTCTTTTGGGATGATCCGGATCAGGATAACTAAACCCAGATCACTCGGATCATAATGCATCAAAGGAAACGAAGGATCCTTTTTCTAGTGTGGATTCATCTCCTTCTTTGGTGCACCATGATCCGAGTGATCTTGGATCACTGATCCTGATCCTGACATGGAGCATCACAAAGGAACACACCCTTAACATACCATTTGGTTTGACTTCTCTCCCTTGGTTAACTTTTACTCCCCAATGGAAAAGAGAATTCATTGTTCAAGTTAACCTCCGTAGTAGGCACAAATGGGGAAGGGGAAGGGGAGCAAGAATGCGGGAGATAAATGGGAGACTGGGGGATAGGGACAAGGGAACACCTGCTACAAAGACCTCCATTATTTCATCTCCGCCCACTGATTTTTAGGTAATCCAATTAAGATTTCTGTCAGTGCAACCACCAATCAGAAATAGGCACACGCTTTTCTGCATGACTGACCTCACATAGGAATTTTCTGATTCCCAGTTTGTCAGTGAAGTGTTAAAATAAAGGTAGGATGAGAATTTTTTGCACCAAAGAACAACTTATATTGAACAACACTCAACTGCACTTATTTTTAAAAATAAGAGACACAAACCTCTTCTAAATAAAAAGATATATTAAGATAAACCCCTCTTTGTTTCTGAAAACCAAATGCATTCAGTTTTCGCTTCAAGGAAAGGTAAAGGTTACAGCATTAACACGTAAATCTTCTCTGGCAATGACAAAATCTCTTTTTCTAGTCCCGTTGGCAAGACTGCTAAAACATCTCTTGCCTTTGGAAGAGCTCTAACTGATGTTGTTTCAAGACAATTTTGCAACCTGCCCCTGCTGCAACCAAGTGTTCAATCTTCTAACAACATGTCCTCGTCAAATTACATCAATTCCCGTGGGATTTACTGTCTAAAATTAACCAATCAGAATTTTGCAGCCACTGGCAGCCGCAGAAATGAAAGAATGGGCGTCTTTATAGCAGGCGTTCCCTCATCCCTAGCCCCTAGTCCCCCATTTTCCTCCCGCATTCTCGCTTCCTTTCCCCTTCCCTGTTTATGCCTGCTATGCAGGCTATGACCAAGTTTGCCTAAACATTTTGGTTGTATTTTATTTCTCGCCTGGATTTCTGGTCTGACAGGTCGTCAATAAGGGCCGGGTTTGGGGATTTTCCTTGCCTTAAAGATGTGGTTGTTCATCCTGGTTTATAATGATTGCTTTGCTTTATCGTTTGTCTCATGATATTGTCGCTTTGATGTGGAATGTGACGTTTCAACCACTTACTGCTGGTCTTCATCAGGCGATGGTGTCAACTGGGCATGTGTCACTATATGTAGCACCATGGCTCTTTGTGATTGGTGCGTTTCAATCCTAGTTGTCATTGTTTATGATTGGAGGATTTTGATCCCCATTGTTCTGATTTGATGCTATTCCCTCAGAGGTCCACCGTGGTAATGATCAGCTGTTGTATTGTTTGATCATGGGCATCCACATTGTCATCCCTATTAATGTCATTGGGGTAAAGTCTTAATGTGGATAGCCTTTTTAACCCTATGGGTGTACCAATGTGAGCCTCGGTCAATAAACTTAACCAAGTCCCAAAGCAGGTAGTGTCCAGTCACATTAGCATGTTCTGAAATGGCTGAAGTCTGAGTACATGAAAGGTGAATGTCTTGGTCATGTTCCTTAATCTGTTCATGCATAGACCTTCCTGTTTCCCCAATATAGACTTTTTCACATTCGCAGGGAATCTTGTAGACTACTCCATCGTGTCTATTTGGTCAACAGCATTCTGAGGTCGCACTTAGTGTCGTGGTCAGACCTGGAAACAGTGCGTACATGTACACCTTGTCGTTCTAAGCTAGTGAAAAAAACTTTTTTCCTGGCTACTTTTTCCATTTTTCCATTTTTAGTAACAGCCCACTTGGAACTGAAACATTTGTTATTTGAAAAACGGGCGACCACCTTGAATGGATGAAGTCTGTCTCTCACCATGTAGTAGCTTAGTGGTTACGCTTTTTCACATTCTCTTCTGAGAAAACTGACCATTCTGCCCGACAATTTTGCCCATAAGTGGCCTATTCTGTTAAAAAGTTTGCCGAAGAGATCTATTTGCTCCATCCTGCTAGAAAACAGAAACAATATTCCTGGCTCATGCATGGGTCACACTTTTGTACAGACATGTATCCAGTAAGTCAAAACAGCATATTGTTGCCTTAAAATCATTTCGTAACTTACCGGTAATCATCACGAAACTTGTCATTATCCCAGTATTAAACTTATTGACCAATCTATGAAACTGAAAAAATATGACACCCCACAAGGAGAGGATTGTGTAGCAGCTTTCACAAGGTTTTTCAGCAGTTACCCTAGACCACGAAAACAATGCAGCTGGTACATATGGGGGGCTGATGTGACGGCTGGTGCAGCACTGACACGAATTGGTCGAAATTACTCCATTGATCTCCGATAGTTTAATGCTGTTATTACGTTTCTAATCATGATTTCAGGTTCTGGTGGCTACAAACACTGTACAGAGTCATTTTTATTCAGCTTTCGTAACCTGTCTGATATGGGACCAACAAAGTTACCACTCAAGGTTAATAAAGGCAAGTATGGGATCTACTGCAACAGTGGATATGGGCCAACATTTGGAGAAGGATACGACCTTTACATTAGTAGTGAAGCAAATGTAAATTCAGACAGTAATTGTAGATCTTTAAGCAGTGCTTATGAATGCCCACCACATGTAACACCTTCAATATTTCTAACTGGCAGCGAGAACTTTGTAGTTAACGAGTTGGAAGTGTTTGTTTACCTAGGATAGCCCAAAGGCTCAGTTATTAAGGCTATGCCCATTACATGTTTCGTCTCTCATCGCCCTCTCCCTCATAAATGTGGGTTGGTCGGTTGGTCGGTTATAGAAAAAAAGGAAAGACCTAGAAAAGAAACGTGACAAATTAATAAATAATTCCAAGCGAGCGTTGATTATGTCTCCCCTTTGAATGTTATTTTCTATCAGTCAAGCCGCTATTACTCAAAAATGTATTCCAAGACGTCATTGTAAACGCTGATTTAAATGCCAGAGTCACTTTACAATGTGTTCAAAGCACATTAAACTTAATACCAGAGAAAAGGGAATGGGTAATGAAACGAGAAATTTATAGGAATTTAATATGTATGCCATTGTTATGGCATTCTTGCTCATTACATTTTGGTTGAGTTAAAATGAATAAAATGAATAAAATGGGGATAATTGGGTACTGAAAACTAGACCATCTAATTGAAATGGGTTAATGAAATTAACAACAAGGATTTACAAGAATCAGTCTCCATTGATTGCTAGAAAATTGCTCAAAGAAATCCTGGAGATTTGTTTCTTGAGCTTTCAATGAACAAAAGACACAACAAGTCAAACAAAGAATCCAAGAAGGCGCGAGGTATCTGAAGAAGGCTGGTGTTGTATAGTATATTTTGTCGGAAAGCAGCAGCAGCCTTTTAAATGTATATAGTATTTCTATAATATAGTATTAGTATTAATAGTATTCCTTTTAGAATATTTTTTACAGTGTCCCCAATTAGTGAATTATCTCTAATTTGCTAGAAGTTCGACACTTAAATAAAGTTTATGATGATGATGATGATGATGATGATGATGATGATGATGATGATGATGATGATGACGATGATGACAGAGTGCGGCAGCGCGAACTCTTGCAGTTAAGAGTATATTGTCGCGGAAAAATGTGCACAGAGGAAGCCCACAAAATTTCGCTAAGGAGGTCTTTGTTTTGTTTTTGTTTTTATCACAAAGACGTTTGGCTTTTGAATAGCATTTTTTCTAGGAGAGTATTTGGATCGTTTTGCGGTTGTTTCTTCGCAAACCTGGTGTAGTTCCAACACAAATTTAGATCACTATTCCAGAAATGTGTGAAAAATTTGTTATCTCAAAATATTCATTTCACCCAATCAATTTACTCCGTTGCACTGAATCTCCAAAAATATGCCGCATAGTGCACATCATCATAGATCAGTTGGCTTAGCCTCCAGACTTGCCGGGTTGAAACGGCCTGGCACCTCAGCCTCCTCAACGAGTTTAAGTTTTCCCACCGTTATCACCTCAGTCGAACATCGGGCATAAAAATCACATCCTTTTGCCATTAGCCAGAACAACTAGATGTCGGGGAGCTTTTGGGGCTAATGGGGTGAAAACCTGGAATTATTTCCCTGCCGTCGTCCATAATCTCCTCAGCTTGCCATCCTTCAAGTGGAGAAGTAAAGAATTGTTATTATCTTAGTTTGTTATTTGCCATCGGTACGTTTGTAATCTCGTTATTATTTATTTTGTAATTAGTTTGTAATTTATGTTAGCTCACAGCCGCATTTAAACCAGCTGTGAATCGCTAAGTTTGCAGTGGAACCCCACTTGGCCTGATTAAACTAGTATACGGAGGAGCTCCGATCATCGATGGACGGTATTGAAAATACATGTATGGCGGTTCGCATTAACGGGGTTGTCGGTTTATCATGACTTTTAGATGGGAAAATGATTGTGTGACGGATCACAGCGAGCATGTTTTTGTTTGTAATTATCTAAGCTAGTGTATTTTTGTTAATCAGAATCAAGAAATAACATGTAACTCAATCTTGCTTTCCGTAGGTGTGCTGATTACTCAGACTGTACTGTAGTTTATGTCTTGTTAGTTCAATGTTGCTGTCCTGTAAACATAAGACTTGTCACTAGTGTCAGTGTCGCCGAGACTCAGCTGATGTTTCCTGTATGGCGGCTGATCGACAGAACAGACGCTAGCAGTGGGTTATTTTTAATGTTTTAAAGGATTAACTACAACAGCGGCCAGCAGTTCTTGTGACACCTTACAAAATCGGCGAAAAATGCTCGCGTTTGTAGAATGGTCACGTACTAGCACTCACAACACGTTTGTTGGTTTTTGTTATTCTGGACTCTTTTAGTCCTCTGTTGACAGTGACTGGAATTTTAAACGACGCTTGCAATTAGCATTGTATGGGGGTGGGGGGCAGGAAGGGGAGGATAGTGTCTTGAGATTCTGGGCAATGATTCTAAAATCGCAAGAAAGAATAAAATTATGGTGAAGAAAATCTCGAGGAAGCTTAATGCAAAGTCAGAACTTTAAGTTAAATGAGCATTAAAAAACACAAATGGAACACTGATTTCTTTCCAACACTTTCCAATGCTGTAATTCCCTCATTGAGACTTGTATTTAGTTTCTCCAACTGTAGCCAAACAAAAAAAAGTGTCATAATTTGATGGCTTCTAGTGAAGTAAGGCCTCATTCATGATTATCTTTATCAAATGCATTTAGTTAAGGTAATTCTTATTTACTATGTCTAATTTGTTTATGCACTGGTTTCATTATTATGCTATAAGGTCAGCATCCAGTGGGGCTCTGACATCATGTTAAACTCAGCTCTCTAAGTTGTCTTGGTTTTTACTTACGTGGTCATAACGAGTTTCCCAGAGACTGCATTAACCATAGTTCAGGTTTCCTCTGCAATCTTTGTAAAAGTTACTTAAACTTATGCTGACACAAGGAATTCGTGGGAAAAGGGCTAACAGTGAAGAGCCCACGTCATTGTTTGAAAAGAATTGACCCCATAAATGTAGTCAAGTCGCCATTGTGTTGGGTAGGTACCCTTTTACCTTCATCGATAAGTTGGAAGGGTTAAATAACCTACTTTATCTGAAGACTGACCTCACCTTAGATGTTAACCTGTTCCAAGGTTCTGTATAAAAGTTAGGAATGACAAAGTTAGAAAGGGACTGCTAAAATAAGACATGACTGGAATGTGGGAAGAAAGCATTTTATTTTCACATCCATTATCTTTATTTTGCTGCTCCCATATCTTTGAGCCTGGAACAGGTTATGCTGATGTCTGCTCTCATTCTTAGTTAAAATACAAAGTGTATTTGAACATAGAATTAGATTTTTAACTACTGGTATACAAATGTATTAATTGGTATTACTGTTAACAGCATACTGATGCTATTTTAACAAGGTGGCTTCAACCAAGACATAAACTGCCGGTTTTCAAGTCAAATTCCTGATGCACCAACCACTGGAATAGCATCATGCCTCCACAACATTACTGACTGGAGTTATTTCATTGATTTTGTTATATTAATAATTTAATTTTGTTCTTTAAATCATTTCTTTCATCACCAACGTGGAAATAGTGGAAATAAGAAATTACAGAAACGGCACTTATCCGCTCCACACATGTCATTTTGACTTGCATGGATAAGCAGGAACTCTCTGCTATGGTTTTGCTGGATATGAGTAAAGCCTTTCATAGTATAAGTCGCGAAATCCTCCTTCTAAAATTACAAGATCTTGGTAGTTCTCACTGTGCACCTGAGTGTTTCAATAGCTGCCTGACCAACAGATACCAAGTCGGGCGTACTAACTCAACCCTAACGAATGCGCTGCCTTTAACCAGTGATGTCCCTCAAGGAAGCATCCTTGGGCCACTTCTCTTTAGTATTTTAATACATTAACGACTTACCCTCTGTTCCAAAAAACTGTTGAACACAATGCAGCGTCGATAACACTAAACTTCAGATTTCTTTTAAGATTCGTGATTGTTACGGCTATTGCTGTGAATATTCTAAATAGCGACGTCCTTTTATTGACGCAACTTGTGTTTTAAACATTTTTCCACTTCTAAATCCAGACAAAACCAGATTCTATAATATCTTAACTGGGGAAATAACTCGTTCCTGCATTGATAACGGCCAAGGACCTTAGGGTTGTACCAGACCCGCATCTTACCTTTGACGACCGTGTTTTGAATATCATCTCATCTTGTGTGTCAAGCCTTGCGCAGGCAAGAGACCCCTTTATCCTCTCTTGGCGCAGATTAATCGTGTCAAACATGTTTTTGATCGTAACCAGTTAGTAAAGGTAATTAATGTCTTAGCTTTTGGTAATTTATTGTACCGTTCCACAACACAGAGTAAACAGAGTAAACTCCAATCGGTACAGCGTGCATTATTACAGGAGCTACCTTATTGGTACTTAATTTCGCGGGTCTTTACGTTCGCGTTTTTCGCGATTGTAAAAAAAATCGCGAAATTAAAGACCCGCGAATAAAAATTCTCGCGAAATTTAAACACGCAAAATTTAATACCCATACAGAAAATTCAAATCACAGAAAAAAATGATAAACATGTAATAACAACAACATATACAGGATATGTGTCGACAAAAAGGTACACAAATTATTAACTGGTTTTATTGGTAAGTTCCATTTTGTATCTTCGGTTGTGAAATAACGTTAATTTGCAAAGATTTCACATATGTAGTATGCGTAAATACAAATATGCGTTTGAATATGCGTTTTGCTTGTTCCAAATAAAGTTGAGAACGCTTGAATCGCGAAATTTAATGCCCTTTTTTCATATTTGCCTATTGAATTTTCGGAAATAACACACCTTGCGAAATAATGTCTCGCCGAAATCGCGAATTTGAAAATCAATAAGGTAGGAAATTCGACCATATAACGCCCGCATTGAAAGAACTACGTTGGGTTCCCATTAAACAAGATCTATACTTCCGCGACCCCGCGGCATGGTATGGTATGGTATGGTATGGTATGGTATGGTATGGTATGGTATGAGCTCCCACCACTTTCTCATCTGCTATTGTACAGTATTGCATATTTTTACCTGTTTCTCCTGCATCATACCATCTCACAAAATTATGTTAATATTTCTTCCTGGTTCCATCCCTTTCCCTTTGGGTTCCCTCTCCATTCTTCTCCCAAGTTCCCATCCTTCTCACCCCTCCACTGACAATTCATCAGATTTATCACTGACTGTCTGATCCAATCAGGCCCTAGGCTTGGTTACCACAAAAAAACAAAAAACACACCCGGCTTTGGGAAAACAAGTCCACCCATCCAGCTCCCACAGTGTGGAAAGATAAAACCTACCCAATCCCTATCTCCCCAAGCAATAGCATGTACCACTAAGTAAGGGATGAAGAATGGTCTATCAAAAATGACAAGTCTCAGCAAATTTGCACTGAGTCTCAAAATCTTGGCATTTTAAAGTAGAGTCCCAAGAAAGTTAGGGATCATCTCAAAACATCAGAGCCAGGCGAACCTCGTGATTCTTGCAGAAGCTCACCAGGAGAAGAATAGCAGCCCGCCCAGGAGAGTGCCTGAGACAGAGTTTAAGTGCTGTATATCAAAGGAGTATCAGAACCTCTTCGCCGTTGCCTTCAATAACAAGGAATTCGCGCCGTCTTTAAGTCCGACACGACACTTAGGTCACATTTAGTGCGACCTAAGAACACCGTCGATCCGGCTGAACAAGACGGCGTGGTCTACAGGATTCCCTGTGAATGCGGAAAAGTCTACATTGGCGACGTCCAATGTACGACGAGGGGGTGGGGGGGAGGGGGAGGGCTGGTGCAATTTTTTTTACCAGGTACAGTTTTTGTATGCGCCACCCCAATTTCCTGCAGAAAAAACTGTAACCCTCCCCCTCGTATGATCCAAAAAGTTGTGACCCTCCCCACGCTAAAAGACACGATAGGAATTATTAAACGAGATCAAGCTTTACATTGTTCTGTTCATAACAGAAAGCGTGTTGCTCTCCTCCCTGATCTCATACAGGTAGCAACGCGAGAGGAATTGTCATAATTGTTCTTGTCACTTTCCTAGCTCCTCTTCCTCAGAGCTTGAAGAGCCAATTTTTGCTACTACAAAATCCACCGCCTCATCTTGATCTTCATCCTCTGACGAAAATAGAACCTGGTCGCAGGTTACAGGCGTCCTTTTTCCCCCTCCCCAGTAAATAAAAAAAAGAAGAACGCCTGTTCGCAGGTTAATGAAAGAGCGGCTTCTTCCAACTCGTTGCCACTATCAAATTGTTCCTGTGGAATGTATTTGTCCAACACGGCCACTGTTTGCTTACTTAGAGTCCCATCATTGCACATACCAACCCAATCATAGTCTTGGTAAGTCATTTTAACTTTAACAGACGATTTCTCCAGTCTCTCTTTCTTTCTTTTTCCCTTCTTGAGCTCCAACAATTTGAAGTGCTCTAAATATGTTTTCACACATTCTTCTGATAGAACAAATTCCTGTGCGAATTTTGAAATGATGTCGAGATCTTCCAGAGAGCATTCACCAGATTGATATGCTTTCCTTAACTGGGCTCGTGGCAAACAATCGTCAATGGTTCTGTTGACTGTTGGCGTCATGTGCGCAGGTAGGTAGTGAAGTCCAGGGCTTTGATAATCAGGGAATGGCCTTGGAATACGCTCAGTCTGACTACAACACTTTTTGCTTGCCTCGCAAAAGTCACATAGTTTGCCACTGGAAATTTCGCAGGCCCCCTTCTGGTATTCAAGAAACATCTCTCCAATTTGGCAATGAGTATCAATAAAAGAATATATCCTCTTGAAGTATTAATGCAACCCGGGACCTGGCGTCTCTTGGCTGCTGTGTATTGCATCAGATACTTTTTATTGGAAAAAAATTGATCTTTTTGCAAGTTGTAACATAACATTTAACAAAGTCTCCAGCAGGCCCTGGCTCATCTTCCACCATTGCTGCTACCTCCTGGGCTACTTGTCATGCACTCTTTTCCCTGCAGTCTCTCTCTTTTTGCTTTACGTCACTTGCTGACAGTGTATCAATCTCCTCAATTGTCAGGTCGTCAAATGGTTTGAAATATTCCATCTCGGTGCTGATCCATCTAAAGGGGCATCATCTATGGCTGCATTTGTTCTTTCTGCTTCATTTTGAGCAGAGTCCCCTGGAGCACGATAGATTCGGTTAACGCGATCAGATGAATGAATGCGGGCAATTTCTGCGTCCCTGAAGCAAACCTCTGTATTGGTTATTCCACCTCCAGGGCCTACATCTGCTGTGGTCTTCAGGATGCTACAGCACATTCTAGGGGGGATCAAACAATCTATCTTGCTTAGAAACTAGGCACATTCACTTAAAAGGTCCTCCATTGTGTTCCACAGCTTCTTTTGTTTTACATAGAAAAGCATGTTCCTTTGAAGTGAAGCTGCGTTTTCTTTGATGCTGATAAGTTTTGCCAACAACTCATTGCCGATGTTTCTTCAGATTCTTTGGCCCTTTCTTTAGCTTCTGTCCAAATACCCATGATTTCGTCAAGTTGATTCTTAAGCCACGCAAGTTACTCATTCTCATAGCAGTAATGCTGGCAGCCAGTTTGGGGAGTAACACAGATCACATCTTCTTTCATTGTAACGTCAACGAAATAGAAAACGACATCGTGGGAAAACGTTACAAGTTTTCTGAACTCAAAAGAAATTTGGATGGATGCCCCATCCAGCAAGTCAGAGAGCAAAATTCATGAACGATTACCTTCACAAGTGCTATAAATCGTTTTATGGTGTAAAATGCAATAATCCACGAGACTTTGTTAGACTCTTTCATGACGAAGGGAGGCGCCAATACGACATTCAGGCACATGTATCAAAGATTGACACAATATTGAGCACGAGCAATCAAGGTGCTGCTGGAAAATTTTACACGGTCGATTATGTTCTTGTACCAACTGATCAGTTGATACTGAGGGCAAACATTACGAAGCTCAGTAAGTTACTGGAGAACATATCAGATATGGATAGAAGTATTAAAGCTCACCTCAACACCTTCTTTCAATCAAAGACCGGCAAGTTGATGAGAGGAGAAGAGTATTCTAAATCGTTTGATGAAGAAGTTACTACAAGGCTTAATGAAGCTAAAGAAAAAGTTAACAGCGAATCGAAATGTCTAAATGACAAACGTGATCAATGCAAAGACATATTTCGTAGTGTGTTACTGTTAAAAAACAAATCAAAAAAAGATCAAGGGAACAGAACAAAAGGAAGAGCAAAAAAAGAAAGCAACAGAGAGAAATTAATGATTTTATACTTCTTCATAGATTGGAATGAATATTTGGCCTCGACGAACCAGCAATTGAGCCCACGCTTCCCCTGACCAGTGGCTTTATTACCAAGGTACACTACAATAAGATTATATGATGTATCAACTCTGCCATCATGCATTTCACTTTCTTGATCGTTTTGTAGGTCTGCTAGGTACTTTTGCAATTCAACATGTCTGATAATGAAGAAAAGATCGATACACCAAGCTACGAAGCCCTGGAAGAGGCTCTTGATTTTATGAAGAAAGCTTACGACATTATGAAGCAACAAGCTCTGGATGTCCGCAAAGAGAAAGAAGCTTTTGAATCTGTTACAAAGAAACTTGAACATGTCCACTTCGCTTCCACTATCAAACTGAACGTGGGTGGTCAGCATTTCACCACGAGCCTACAAACTGTAACAAAAGATCCAGGTTCAATGCTACATGCCATGTTTTCAGGAAGATTTGACACAAAGCCTGCTGAAGACGGATCTTACTTCATTGATCGCGATGGAACGCACTTCCGGTATATTCTGAATTACCTGCGCACGGGGCGTCTTCTCCTCCCTGATGATAAACTGGTCCGCCAAGAATTACTAGAGGAAGCTGAGTTCTATCAGATTCGTGGAATCATTGATGAGCTACGCCCTCAACCGTTTCGAGGATCCAAAATCTTGTCCAACGAACAGAAGCAAATCTTTGTGAACACGTGGCTCAAAGAGAAGCTAAATCACTCCACCTTTGTGCTTCTGTATCGCGCATCTAGGGACGGATGGGCAGCCTCTAAATTTCATGCCATGTGTGACAATAAGGGACCGACTGTAACGGTGGTGAAGAGTGGAAATAACATTTTTGGAGGCTACACAGACCAGTCGTGGAATGGTAAGTTTTTGCGAACCTCAGTAACTTTTTCGCCTGTCACACAGTAGAAAAGGATATATTTGTGGTCCAAGTTTGGTCATACATTATGCATCAGTCAATTGAAAACCATGCCCCCCGACCCCCAGGACATGCCAGGGGAGAGTGGGGATTTAACGTGGCCAAAGCCGGGATTTAACGCACATTTAACCTACTGCCTTGCGTACGATAATGGAGGTTGGGTGCCTGGGATTTCCAAGGGCCTCCACTGTGGTCAGCCGGCCCCCAGATGGACTACTCCATTACTGGCAAATCCCCGGAACCCAGCCATGAGCCCCCCATGCCCAGGCACCCATCACACTGACTTAGTCAGTGGGGAGAAAAAAATAAGTAAATAAAACAAAAAATAAGAGGGAGGGAGGGCTGGGGTAGAAAAAACAAGCAGAACGCTGCAAAATACCTAGACAAAACATGTGCAAGCAGTCACAGCTCACCATTGCAGTAAAACTGCACAAACTGAGCCTGACAGCACCTGAACAACTGCTGACCACCACCGCTTGAAAACCACATGCTCATCAGTTGTAGGTTAACTTGGTTAAAATACATTTAACCTCATTTAACCTACTGCCTTGCATACGATAGTGAAGGTTGGTGCCTGGGATATCCAAGGGCTTCCACGGTGGTCAGCCGGCCCCCAGTTGGACTACTCTATTACTTGCAAATCCCCGGAACCCAGCCATGAGCCCCACATGCCCAGGCGAAGGGACCTCTAGGCTGACCACCAGGACAGACCGGAGAATATTAAGAACAATCAGACACTTTCAGCCTTCAAAAAATCTTTATTTCAATATTATCTTAATGCACTCGCCATTTATGACCAGGACGATACTAGGACTTGGAG
>Ga0126336_10000275_pt1 | contig 18522 bp, 10 predicted proteins | sample SidCmetagenome_FD_92530 | JGI IMG/M metagenome (GOLD analysis project Ga0126336, IMG submission 92530) | Coral microbial communities from El Islote,Puerto Morelos, Mexico - Siderastrea C C metagenome | ecosystem: Host-associated > Invertebrates > Cnidaria > Coral | place: El Islote,Puerto... | reverse complement strand
ACCTCCCTGTAATTAGAAAATTGTCAGAGATTTTTATCCGCTTTTAATCAAAAATCCTTCAATTTACCCAGTACCTGCCGGGCATATTTCTATAAAATAAATTTAAATCTCCTGAAAGAGGATACCATTTGAATAAGGTTTTCTTGGCTATGTAGCCAAAGTGTGCAGTGCTGAACTTTTTTAATCGATAAGGACTCACAAGCCATTATGAAGACCAAAGACAAGCATGACAAATTTATCACCACAATGCACACAATCTAGGAAGCAAGTGTACCCTGTATGAACCATTTACGTCCACTTATGTCGACTTACGAGGTATCGTCTCTGTTTTACCGGAACGTATCTTTGCTTATGATATGACCATTAGTGGCAATTTTCGTGGTTGAGTTCCACCTCATCAGGAGCCAAGTTTACCGCCCTTTCAATAACATCCAAGCTCTAAGGTACCTTTTTGCTACTAATTTTCGCGGGAACGCAATTTCGCAAAAATCGGAGAGCAAAATTTTGCAAGACTTAAATTGTGCGATCTGGCAGGCAAAATCGTGTCAAAAAGAACTCAATCCCGCAAAAAATTACTGAACCGCATTAACAATTAGGTAGTCTCAGAATTTTACATAGCCATATTTCGAACAGAAACAGAACAGAAATCGAACAGAAATCGAACAACAACAACAACAAAAAACTTAAAGGAGCTTTGTCACGGTATTTTCATTCACTTTTCTGATCTGACCAAATTACTTTCACATTGAAGGAAACCACAAAACAATAGTTTCCTAAGGTAGAAAAACACCAAAAAAGTAATAATAAACCAAAACTAAACAAGGATGGTTACGACTGAGGGAGATTAAGACGGATTACGAATAACAAAATTGAAAAAATGCCCAATTTTTTTCAAGATACGTTATCCGTGACGTAGCTCCTTTATCCTTTAAAACAGGTTGACCTGATTGCTTGCGACAAAGCGCAACGTTATACTATACAGGTCAGTATTTATAATGACTGTCTTTTCTCTGTTCAGTGTGTCTCTGTTGGGAATGACAAACTGACAATTGGACAAAGACATATTTCCGGCCCAAGAGTCCAGAATTCTTTTGGTAGGGATGTTACACGTTCATAGCAGGGTATGAAAATTTGCGTCGTTAGTTTCCGCAACAACCTTTTTTGCGGGTCTTAAATTTCGTGATTTTTTTTTTGTGCAATCGCAATGAACGCACAAATTAAGTCTCGTGAAAATATGCAACAATAAGGGAGCGGCTTGGCAGTTATCGGCTTTCAGATTACTTGTCTCTGATAGTGATGTGTTGAAATACTGTCACTAAATATCATCTTCAAATTCTTCTGGAATAGCACTCAACAAACGTGAATATCCTGAGGGTTTTTTGTTTGGAAACGTTCTTGAAAAAGTTCTTGATTTGCCACGAAGCCCTCTAGTTTTCATGAGACTGAATTTTGTGTTGCTGTTGTAATCTTCCACTCTCCACCAATGATCCCTGTTTGTCCATGGGCGCGTATAAATAAAGACAGCAGCAAGAACGAGACATAAAAATAACAGACTCCCAAGAGCCCACGCTGCCTTGTAAGGATCAACTTTACGGCTACTTGACACTTGTTCATTCACAATCAACACTTGTTCTGAGTTCTGTATTGAGATTGACTCCCCTCTGTTGTGTTCCACCCAGTCTTCATTGGGTGCGTCTTGTTGTGGTTCTTGGAAATGACTGTGACCCTCACTTGATGAAAGAAGCACAGACTGAAAACAAAGCAATAGGGTTCGCTTATAGAGTCTTTTTAGAAACAAGTCTTCCATCCGGTTGGTGCGTATCATCTGGTTTTAATAGCTTGAAGCAACTAAGGGTGTTATTCAGACGGTAGCAATACACTGTTTCGCGGTTATGTTGTCTGCTACGGACGTGTTTAAACGAGGCGACGTTTAATATTATTTACGAACACAAAGTCAACAGGAAATTTTGTTAAATCTATACTTGCAAAGCTTTTTGTTACTTCTTGCCTTATTTTCATGTTGTGTCATTGAACCAGTTTCAACAAGAGAAAGATTGAGAGAATTCAAAACTTTTGTCAACACCAGCCTCAAGTAAGAGTTTACAAGAACACTTCCATATTCACCCCAACTCTCGCGTTTTTGCGTCAGGTTACACATGTATTATTACAGGTGTTTTCAGGTGACAAATTTATGTCAGGGATTAACAGAATAATCTCTGAAATAGCTGTAATACTGATGTGACTCACAAGGTACAGTGTAAAGGAAAATCAAGATACCTCACTTTTATCACCAGTTACAACTTTTTCAGTATATGTAATTTACTTTGTAGTTTGATATACAGCACAACAAACGTTCCATAAGGGCCGATTTGGACGGTACGATTTTTGCTTACGACCGTCGTAGGCGACTGTTGTAGCGCTCGCTGCTCGCGTCAAGCAAAGATCGTCATTCTAACATTTTGATTATGGCTACGACTGTCGTAGGGTTTAAAACACCGTTTCAAAACTCTACGACATTTCTCGTGTTGTGCGCAGCTGTCGCGATGTTGTACGTTTGATTTAAGGTGATGTTACAAGGGACGATTCGCAACGACGACTTTCAGCGTAACTCAGCGTCAATCTTTTAATGTATGTTACTTGGGACGATTTGTAGCGCAACGGGGGCAGGGAATAGGGTTCTGGGATGGCGTTGCGCAACAGCCATGTTACACGAAACAACTTGAGTAAAATTCGTGATTTGGCGTTGCAAGGTTTTGAAGCTAGTTCAAAAACTTGCAACACAAAATTGCACAGAAAATCATCTGCGAACCCACGTTAAACGGCATCCACTTTTAGCGCACCACTGTTACGCTAAAAATCGTCGTTGCAAATCGTCCCGTGAAACTTCAACATTAGACGACACGATTCGTGTCGCATACAACAGTTGTAAGCAAAAATCGCACCGTCTAAATCGGCCCTAAAAAACATTCTAGTGAGCAGTGAAGCAAGTTGTACACACCTCAGGACAGAGATGAGTGTCAAGTTTATCTGACACAGTTTTCGCAGCAGTTTTAAGTCCATCAGTATACTGGCCATTTTCCGACACATGGCTGGCTGGACCCTTCATGGCATTCTGTCGGATCCAAAGTTTTCCTTCTGAGATGTTTACTTGTGACGTTGAGTAAAAGCAGCTCCAGGCAACCATGGCAATAGGCTATAAAAAGGGGAGAAATGGTTACAGAATGATTCAAAATGGCTTCCGTTGCCATTCAAAGGAAGAAATTTCATGAACAGGGTTGTGCGCTACACCACCGTTGCAGCTTATACAAAGTTTTTTTTGGCAACTTTTTGACATCCTCCGTTTCAACTAACCAATAAAAATCCAAGAAATATGAGAGGAGGAGTTGGGAGTTGGGAAGACTGGTCAATTCCACTTCTTTTAATCGGACAGTTCACAAAGGGTCAAAAAAGATGGCCAAAGCTGTCAAAAACTAATAAAAGATTTTGCAAGTGGCGACAGTATCGTACATAGCCCTTTAATTATAAAGTAGCCTAAGGCCACAAATTCCTCTCAATTTTGTTGTAAAAAATCATTCCTTGTTTTTCTTTTTTTTACGTCCTGTTGCTTATATCTTGTATTTAAAGCTTTTATATTTGACTCATTTTTTGACTTGATAATAATGTTCAGCAAACATCGCAACGTGTCAGTTTTTTCATTAGCTTTTATAGGTCTTCAATGTTTTTAAGATATCTTCTATCACAAATTTATATTGTTATAGTTTTGTAAAATAACAAATTTACCATATTTTTTCAGTCGCCAGTCTTACACCACCAAAAAATGTCCAAAATGTGGCAGTGAAACCAACCATTAATATCATACAGCTTGTGGTGCCATTTAAATTTTGAACATTTTAGGTTGTCATTTCTGTAACAGACCATGGAAAAAATGTGGTTGATTTGTTAATTATACCTGTACTCATGCCCTTGCAAAACAATACTACTACTATTCCCCAACTCCAAAGGAAAAGCTTAAGAGCAAGCACATGCACAATTGATGATGTTCAGAAGCTTGCAGGATGATAAGCTCTTACCTTGCATGGACTCAGCCGCTCATAAGGTGTAATAACATGCCTGTGAAGACAGCTGATAGCCATTTCACGCAGCTGATTAATCAGATCTTGTCTGGCACAAGGATGGTACAAGAAAGCTACTCCACCATGCTGTAAATTGAGGACAAATTAATACACTCTACTCTAAGACAGTTTTGACTGTAAAACTGAAACATCACAATCACATAACAATGTTGAGTATTAAACTGCATAAAGTAAGAGTTCACATAGAAACAGTGTACCATTTTCTGTGTATATTATCTCACGGGGGAAGGCACCAAGGAAATTAGGTATTATTCTGAATTAGTAGTATGGCTGGAATTAATTCTACCACTACCATTTCAGGGTTGTGTGGGTGGGGGGGGGGCACTCATTAAAGGAGGGGAGGTTCTTCCCGAGCTTCAAATACTCGTGGGGGAGGGGCAGAGGGTTTACACTTTCCGCTTCCCATACCCTTTAATCATGGTTCCTGCCCTATTTTTGTTGGCTCCCCTCTCTTTGTGCTTTTTCAATTGTAAACTAATGTGCAATGCTGTGTAATTTTCCCCGATTTCTTCCCTACACCTCCTGCCCCCCCCTGCCCTTCTCCACATATTTACCCTTAAATTAAAATTGCACCTCTTTTGTACCATAAGAAATAATAAGATCATAATTTGCAAGAATTTAGTCCCTCAAAGGCTCAAAGCTTCCAATTATTTAAATTGCATTGTACTTTCTGCCAAATTTTGCAAAATCTTTGGTACTTAGACTTACGGCACTGTTGACGAGGCAATTTTTTCTGAAACTTGCAACGCGACAGAGTTGCTTGGCACGTGGTGGACAAAATTGCACTGTAACACCCCCTCTTTGCAACATGACTTGTAAAGAAACATTTGCACGGAGAGTTGCAGGAAACGTAGTCGTGGGTTCTCCTTTTTGGAACATTGCAAGATAAGTTGCAGTGTGGAATGTGTATTCTGCAACTTGTCTTGCAATGCTCATGTCATCTGTTGCATTGGAAGTTGCAGGAAAATTGCCTTGTGTAACAGCACCTACAGCTTCTATCTCTTTCAGTTTAAGGTGTATGTTGGTAATCCTTTAATGCACTAAAACAGTCAACTTCCCCATTCCTTAGTAAACTGGAAGTGCAAAAATGGGACCCATTTTTTGGGCAGAGCCTCCCTATATTACCCACTATAGGGTGTACTCACCCCCACCCCCAACCCCCCACCACCCGCGACATGTCATGAGATTCTTTCTGTCATGTCAACGTCACAGATGGTGGGGTAATAATTGACTTAAGTACAGTTTATCCCTTCCATCACACAATTTATCACCTGTTTTGATCAGAATTACTCACCAAAACAACACTTAACCACAATGACTTGGGAAGGTATTTATACTCTCCATACTGAGGTCTTCTTAGGAACCTCATGTCACTAAACAAAGAAGCAAAACTCATTAGAAATTTATTACTCTTGACATCATATGGTTACACCTGTCCTAGGATATTATTTTCTTGCAGACATTTTGTCAACGAGGAGATCTTACACGTATTTCGCAGAAAAAAAAAGAAAAACAAATGAAAAACAAATCTGGTGGATAGTGAAAGCTTAAATAATGGAACAATCATGAAATCTATATCACTTTTTCGTGGCTGTCCTGACCTATGTATGTTTTTATCTCTGCCAAGGGACTCATCAGAGACCTTTCAGAGTAGCCAACTCCCATTGGCAGGGATGAAACATGTATGTCAGGCTAGCCATGAAATATGCATTCAAGTATCCTTTACGGTTTTACAATCATGGAGTCAACAAGTGAAATGGATGAAGTCTTCCTAAACTTTTCCCTTAAATACGCAATTCCTTAGTTACAGTACTCGAAATGCAAAATTAATGCTTTCTATGTTCCTCTCTGCAAACCTATTACTAGGCAATTTTCTGTATACTATCAAGGCCCTAAGTTTTATAATTCTCTGGACTCTGTCATAATTGATGCAATTTCTTTTACTTCTTTTAAGAAATAACTTGAGTCTTTTATTTTTAGAAACTACAAAATGATATGCTGCCATCCCTTTGATAATGTAAATTTACCTAATCTGACAACATCTGTGTTCTAAGATCAAGGAGGCTTAATATTTTATAAGCCCCGTGGTTTCTTTCAAGCGTCCTTTACACTATTTCAGTGTATTGCTCTCTTCTTCTTTCACTCATATGTGAATGTATGTGTGGCAAATAAAAAAATAAATAAATAAATAAATAATAATCCACCTAACAGGCCTTGAAATTAAATTTTTTCCGAGGAGCAATTCTGCTCGTAGGTCCAAAATTTTAGGAGCAAATTTGGGCTAACCAGGAGCAGAGAATGTATTTGTTATGAAAATGGGCCAAAAGTTGAAGGAGCAAATTTGCTCCTACGTTATTTTATTAGGAGCAAATGTCCTCAAAGCAGTCGCAAGTTGCACATTTGCGACCGTAAATTTCGACATTCAGAATCTTACCCTTCAGGGTTTTGACACTAGAAGAGACCTGTCCGCAACCTTTGTTATTCAGCTTACCTTTTGTCTGAGTAGTGACAGTGTAAAGGATCCCGCACACAAATGAATGGCTACAAATTAATTAAAAGAACAGAATGTAAAGAATACCGCAAAATATCAATTCTTTGACCCAGAAACAAGCTTACCTACAAAAACATTTATCTGGCAGAATGCCCAGAAACAGATTCTGAAAATTCTCATAACTGTTACGGATATTAATTTTTCCAGTCCAGTTTGTCTCTTCCATTCACAGGCCTACTAAGTTCTTCTTGAAAATTGTAAATCAACAAATGTTGTTTGATGCCCCTTACAATTCCCCAGAAAAATGACTACTGAATACCAGTAAAACAGTACTATACAAAGGGTATCATGTACACAAGCAGGTAGATATGACATTCATAAGTTTGTGATGTGATCATGCTTTGATTGAAGCATGAATGTAATCTATCTTAGGCAAGACTCAACTAAGATTATCCAACAAAAACATTTTCTAAGACATGGTCTTCTACATGTACAACATAATCTACAATGCTGGTCATTACACCTTGGGACCCTTGGTTATATTTCAAGGAGAAATATGTTAACTCCACTGTAATTAGCAGTCTTTAACAACTTTGTTACACCTGTTTATGCCCCCTCCCCACCCCCACCCCCCCAAACAATGTTGAACATCAGTCATCACTTTCAACACCCGACTTCAACATTGTTGGGGGGGAGGGGGGGGGGGCAAGCATATTTCTACATGATGCTAAAGGAGCATGAACTGAAGAAAGTGACCCAAGACTTTTGACCACAATTGTAGGTGTACAGCTTATCTGAGAGTGTGGCTTTTCTGCAGGTGTTTATTAACAAGTGTGCTTTTGAAGAACCACTATCATTTAGACACTTACATCATCATAACTATAACATTTGAATTTAGTGGCATTTTCTTCCACGGCCTAGAAAGAATGAAATGCAAATTAGAAAAGTAAATATTGCTTCAATACAATTGCTTATTATTATTATTATTATTATTATTATTATTAATATTATTATTATTATTATTAAATTATTATTATTATTATTATTATTATTAAATAATTATTATTATTATTATTTCTTAAATTTCAAATCAGAATCCTAATAAAACACACTTTTCAACAAAAAATTGCAAACATTTCAAGACTCTTTTGTTGTTTAATTCCCAAAAGACACATCATAAAAACAAAGAAACCAAACCAAATACAGAATACTGTTCAAAAAGCCCCAGAGTCATGTTTGAATTTTGATGGCTCAAACGTTGACCACTGGACAGTACTTATACCTACACATTCATGTTGATCTATAGATAAATTTCATAATTTACAACTCAAGAAGCCTGAATATAGTGTTACGTCTAATTTGTACAAAAAAGTACAACACCCAGATTGCAATGGAGCAACCTTCATAATTTGTATAGGAAAATATTGAAAAGTTGGAAAGACAGAATAATATATATAGTAACATGGGCAAACGAAAACACTATTAATATGTTCTTGTGTGTCATGCCACATACTGAAAGTAGCTTTCCCTGTACCACTTCACAATGTTAGACTGGTTGGTAAAGTTTGTTGAAACAGAAAAAAGTAAAAGGCTACAATCATAATTCACATAAAATTGAATCCATACCTCTGGTGTTTGAGGATAGCCACTACAATAATTATTCCAAGTGAAATTATTACCAGTATATTTTTTAACATCTTCATAAGACAACTCAGGAAGATTATCCTAAAACAAAACACAGATAAGTATTTACTAAGAAAGGTTTCCTTCCACTTCAAAACATGGCCTTATAAGAATTCCATGCCCTGGTGGAAATTCTACAAAGAATCTTAAAGTAATGATAACTACACGGTTTGCAATTTTTTCTTTCCTGTGATATTAAATAACAAGAAGATTCTGCCTAGCAACCAGGTCAATGAGTTTCAGTATACTGTCAACACTTTCCTCGCACTTTGGAATAACCATTAAAAAAGAATATGGAAAATGAATTATTTGTGAGAACATTGGGAAGTGAGCCTCTATCACTGTTAAAATATCTGTTTGTTTACATTGCTTGAAGTCCAAACTCTCCATTGATGTGCTGCTATGAAAATAGACACACAAAAACCAAATAAAAGTGTTCTTAGTTTTTATAATTTGCACTGTGATTTTCATTTATGCGTTGGTCACTGCCTGCGGGTGAACACATATTTGTACTTGTTTCATTTTAATTTAAAAGTAAAAATAAAGTGGAAGTTGGCTCTTACTGTATAGCAGTATCAATGGGGAATTATAAAGTCTGTGTAACAAAGTTTAATTCTACTGTTTCCATTTCACATACACTGCACTGTTTCAGAAAATACAACCATACCTACCCCAATGATGGTTTTTGGTTTGAAACCCACCCTCAGCTCCCCCACCCACCCTTCCTGGTAATTCCAGTTTACATTCATGCTTTTCTTTAAAAAATTTGGCTTTCGAGAACCCCCCACCCCCTCAGAATTTCCAAATCCCTGGGGTGAGTATGGTTATTTCCTGGAACCACACTATAACTGATTGTGATGTTCACTATATAGAGTAATACGGTACATGTACAATGTGTTACCATTTTTGAGTAATCTTTAGTACAACTCCAGTTTGTTAGGTCTTTCATGTACTCATCAACTGTTAATTTTTTACTACCATCCTGTTAAACAAAGATATGATAAAGTTAAATTTATTCAATTTGCTGTAATTTGTGATCAGAATAGGACAACAAAGAAACATTTATATTTTATCTGTTTAAGGATGGTGCCTCTTTGCAGCTGTATTTTGCAAAGGTTATGACTAATTTGGGCAAAGAGCAGATCTTACATGTAGCAAGGGTTATTGGAATCTAAAAAGAAAAATGGGGGTAGCCACGCAGTTTTCAGAGGTCATGAAGCAACCATAATTATAAGAAAGCTTTAAAATACAAAGAATGTATCGCAATTTCTCTCCAAATTTAAGCTCAATTACCTGAAAAATGCAGGGTTACCCCCAATTTTCTTTTTGGATTCTGATACAGGGTTCATAAGGAGTTTTGGATGCAAAATATAAGACTTTTTCCAGACTTTTGCCAAAATACTAATTTCTTTTTCCAGACTCAAGGTTAGTATAGGTAATAGCATGGTTTTAACCCTTTCACTCCCAGAGTCAGTTATGGAGACATTAACGTGACTCTAACTTCTGAGTCTGTGGATGATATGGTGTGACCATTCAAATGAAACCTCTTCAGCAGTACTTTCACATGGTGCTATTTAAAGTTTAGTATTTTACAAAACGAAATTCGGGATTTGTCTTGAATTTTGATTTTAGGTACCCCTGGGAGTGAAAGGGTTAAGGGATGTTTGAGATAAAAACCCACGAGATATAATTTAAAACTGTCCTTAACATCATGAGTGGTGAGGCGGTGAGTGATATTTGGGGAAATTTAAAATATAACTAGCAGTATTTATCCCAATTACTCTGCAGAAACCATGGTATTCATTGTTTAGACTACAAGGCAAATGATCTCATCATACAGTATAACTTTTCTTAATAAATATAAACACCCTAGAAAAATCAGTTTACACTGTTTTTCCTATTCAGAACTTTGAGTTACACAATCAAAACAAAGTAGCAACCCAATATTATGGCAGGCAGCAGATCGTTTGCCGTTTTGGTCCTTGAGAGAAACAAAGTATCACAGGTGTATCAACACCTGCACCTTATCTCTTAATAACATTCCATGGCATACAGAACTAATTCTTCAGTGCTTCAAGTTTCTTTTTATGTCTTCCTCCATGGACTTCAGCTCTCCTTCTTTCTCCTTGGTACTTCGCCTCATTGCATTTGACTTGCAAATAAAAGCTGTAACTTTCCCAGTTGTCTCTACCTTTTCTGCAAGGTTATCAGCCGACTTGAACAGTGCCTCAATGTTTGATTTCATCCTTTTCTTTTGTTCTTTCAAATCATTCAGTTCATCAAGGCCTGCTGCCCTTTTCTGCCTTCTCCTTTGCTCCACCCTCTTTTTTTCTCTTCATCTAGGTATGTTTGGTACCTCTGTCTTGCAGAACTTGCACTGGCCAGGAGCTCTTTACTTAACGAAACTTTGGTGTCCCCTCCAACATTGATGAGATGGTCTTTGATCACTCTCTGAGCAATCAAAGTTTGTTCAGGCATTTTAATTCTTACCTTTCATTTTCCGTGCTATTGGATACAAAATGCTTGAAAGAAGATGAAAACCATTCGTTTTACATAAGATTCTTGTGTTTCTTGCCAACCATGTGGCTGACAAATGCACCTTCGCCCATGCTTGAAATATTGATTGCCTTGTCACAAACAGTACACTTCGTTTTCGTTCTTGATTTAGGGTCGGCTGCAATCCAGGCCTTAAATCTTTCATTAGCTTTCCACTTGTCAGAGAAAACACACTTCCCCATTTTCACAATGAAAGGCAAATACTTGATCGATATAAACCTCCACAAATGCGGGAACCAAGTTTGTCCCATGATGCACCGTGAACGTACAGTAACCATGATGGAATGCCAGCATAAGAGAGTTCAGAGACTTCTCAGTCTGCGATTGCATGTTTTCGCTAAAGACGAAATTAAATAACATTTGACTGCCTGAAAAAAATTTCACTTAGCAATCAAGCACTTGTTGCAGTTTTCAAAACAAAAAAACTCCAGACTTTTTACCATTTTTTCCAGACTTTATCTTTATTTTCCAGACTTTTTTCAGGTCTGGAAAACTGGTTTGCAAATTTCAAGACTTTTTCAAGAAATGAAGACTCTGTACGAACCCTGCTAATAGCTCTTGCTAAGATCTGTTTTTTCCACTAAGTCATAAACTGCAGAAAAATACCTTTTTATTAGTAGGCAAATTCCTTAAGAAACATGAATATCTCGGACCAGACCCGAGATGCACAGAACGTACGAGCAGTAACAAAAGGAAGCACCGTCCTTAAGCAAGATAGCATGCATACACAGCTCATGATGTACATTGTAGCTTCTTTAAGTATGAAAATGATGTGCATCACAGTACAAGGAAATATTACAAAGAACAACAACCATGATTATAAGCAGTTCAGAGTATTTGTTGATCTGCTGAGGCATGTGAAAACCATGAGTTTGACTTCGAGTTAACATCAAGCTTAGTTCAGTTTGACTTTGTCTTAACTTCCAGAAAAATGGTAAGCAGTGACCCTAACCTCATCTGAAAGCTAACCATTAATATTCTGCCTGACCCTAAATTTCAAAACTCTTAATACTTAAGTCTGTAATTATTTTTTTTGTGACTCGAAGCCCAATTTGAACTCATAAATTTCAATCCAAACTGCTGAGCCTCAAGCCAGTTAAAAGTTAACTCTAACCCTGGCTAGGTCAAATTCTAGCTGGAGTTAAGTTCTAGTAAACCCTACACTGTAACCCCAAGACAAAAACAATAAATATAAGCTGACCCAGTCCTGGGCAAGTACCCAGGTTTGTAAGTGACAGATAAGCATGAAGGCCTTTTTGGGGTTTGAAATGAACTTTTTTGCATTAGAAATTACGGACTTATTTCGAGTATAAAGATTTTGACAGGACTTTTTTAAGAGTTGATAAAAAGTGTGCATACTTCAGGATTTCTTAATTTAATGTGAAACTATCATTTAGTTTCAAATGGAAGTGAATGAATGAATACTTGAATATGTCAACTGCCAATAAAATAAGAAATGATGATGACCCTCACAGTTTAAGATATCAACTTAAGCAGTTAAGATATCAACTTGAGAACAACCTGAAAAAATTCAGGCTTGAACGGGATTCAAACCCATGACCTCTACGTGACCTCTGTCACCTGTAACACAGAGTCCATGGGTTCGAATCCCATTCAAGCCTGAGTTTTTCAGGTTGTTCATTTATCAACTGCTTTATAAGTTGATATCTTTAGGTCATCATCATTTCATTTGCAAGCTAAACTGAAGAAAGAAAGGAGGAAGCATACTTGTCTCAGATTCTCCTCAAAAGAACAATTAATGGTCCAGTTTTAAAGCAATGGGACATTTTTGGGGAACAAATTTGGCCTCATTTGCACCCTACCACCCCTCATTTGCACCCTACCACCCCCACCCTATCACAGAGTGCCCCCTCCCCCCCTTGCCGGGACCCCAGCGTTTCACATACCCCAACTAAAGCAATATCAAAGATAACACTGTGCTGAAACATTTAGGGATGGCTGCTATATCAAATTTTGAAAAACAAAGAAAAATTTGTCAAGATCGATATCAGAAAGCGTAAACAAATGTAAAATCAAGTAAGCTTATAAATGTCGATCGCTAAATAGCTTTTCGCACCGTTAATCACGCTAGGGTGAAATTTCTACTACATTATCATTATATGCTGTGAAAATTGCTTAGCAATAAATGTTTAAAACATACTTCAAATCTCAACAAGGAAACGTTCGGTATATTTACATAAAAACCATGAAATTTTAATGGCCTCACCTTCTCTACAACTGAAGAAGCACGGCTGATTGTTTTTGTCACTGAGCCGTCAGTAGGGACCACGGACACTTTCAAGCCACTTTTCGTTGTTAGCTCTAGTTCCTCGGACAACTTTCGTTTCGGTAGATAGTCAAAATTTAGTAAAATTATTAAAACTACAACTATGATTGCCACAACAAAATATGCACCGCACTTCCACGAAGCCATGTTTGCGAAAGCGTCATTACCCCCTCCCCCACAGAAATATTGGACCTGTACGTCATCATACGTCATCAGAGTTCAGTCCTCTTCGCAACTCAAATGAAAACAAACATGGCGACCTCCAGTGCACTATCGAAATGCAAACGAAAATGTTTATTTAAAGCGAGCTTTTTAGGAAGCTTCTCGGAGAGTTCCAACGTGCTGAGACATTTCTTGTACCCTGTGGTGTGTTTCAGTCGGCATTTTGCAATCAAAGTGTCGTTTCCTTGGACTCAAAATAATAGAGGTGAGGGTTGTAGTTTATCGTTTATGTAAGCTTACGTTCGCGCGAAAAACTTCTACGACACAGATTTTTTTCATAGTTTGGCTACAGTCAGATAATGAGTTACCAATGTCGGAAATGCAAAAAAAATTGGGGGGTCACCGACTTCGTTTTCGAGAGAAAGCGAGTTGAAAACTACCCCAAATTTGACAAATCGGCCATCATAACTCGACATGGCCTCAGTGCTTGTTAGTTGAAAAATATTAAAAATGATTCCCTGTAGACCCATTTTGTTAGTCAAATTTTATTTAAGTGGGTCTGTCAAGTAAATAATTAGAACCGGTGTCATCCTTTTAGTAAAAGTCAACCTCTAAGATGGACTTTTGCGAACACCGCGCAGCTACAATAATAGCAGAATTCGTTGATGTGAGGGCAGAAAAGTTGAAAAAAATCAAACTTCCACAACACAGATTTTCTTTAATTTTTCACAAAACGTAGATGATCGACAAAGAAAGTGAACTATCAAAAGAAAATATGGGCTCACCAAACATTTAAGAGAGTTAAACCTGTGCATAGATATTAAAGTGCCCACTATTGCTATATTACTCCACATTTCTTCAACAGCGTGCGTGCTCGATGCATGATGTGGCATGACATCGCTAAGTGAATTGCATGCGCAGTAAGGATGTGCAGAAACAATTAGCGTGAACGTCCTTAGAATTAATGCTTACACAAACTCTGGGGACTAATACCGAACCCCATCAAACCCAACCACCGGAAATAGTGTCCAGCAGTTGAGAGCGATGGCCAACTTCTGGGAATTATGCTGAAACCTTGGGTCTGATGTGCACCCACTGGGACTCTACTGCTGGGACCAATGCCTTATTCCCATGATTTAATAATACCTGACCCCTTGCATAATATGTAACAATTACAATAAATTCCCAACTGCCTGTGCCAATGGCCAACTGACAGGTTTATGCCCAATCCCTGGGTCTAATGCGCAACTAATGAGACCAATACCCAATTGCAGTACCAAGGCTTAGCTGTTGGGACCAATACCTAATTGGCGCATAAATCTCTCACCCCTGAGCCCAATACCCAGTTCCCGGGATTAATATGCATCCCATGGGTATAATGCCCAACTACCATGACCAGTGTCTGACCACTGGAAGCAATGTGTAACCACTGGGATTTAGGCCCAACCCTTGGGTATAATGTGGTACCACTGGGACCAAATCTACAACTGTAGTAACATTGCCTAACTGCTGCAACCAATGCCTAACCCCCAGGCCCAATACACATATTCCAGGATTAATGCTCAACTGTTCGGACCAATTGCTCAACCCCTAGGACCAATTAAAACAATAGAGTGTTAGATCTACATTTTATCAGTGGACAGTTGCCTGTGTAGATTTCATATTCTTTAAAGACAGTAATAATTATTATTAGTATGAGAACAACGCTTTGGTGGCTTAATATGTTCCAATTCTAAGAACATTCAATTTCCAAGGGACATTATGGAAATGAAATTTCAAATTCACAGCTCACCAATTTGACCTTTCAGGCAAAACAGGTTTGAAATAAAAAAGACCAGTAAAGATTCAAGATGTAAATGCCATGAAAGCAACCTGCAAAGATTTTTGTGGACCAGACCTATCTATATGGGTAGACCCTGTCACCTCATGGTGTATTCATGGGTGAACACATGTCACATGATCAATTTAAACCAATCACACTGAGAGAGAATTTAATGGTGTAACATGCATTGCATTCACCACTGCATGTGTCTATTTCAATACCTCCCCATCAGTTTAACCTGGAATTGCTGTACATAACAATTTCTGGGGTGGAGACATAGATCAGCTAAACTTAGTTGCACATGGTTGTGCATCCATGCTTTAATAAAGCTACCATTTTAAGTACTGTCCCTCCTAACTAATGATTAATTAAAAACAAATAAAAATCCACATCTTTTGAATGTATACAATTTTGAATAAAATATTACTGCTTTGTTTCTAAGTTTTGCAAATTTATGTCTTACACTTGTCCCACTGTAACTTCTCTCTCTGTTTAATATTTACTTTTACTAGATGTTTATCCCAAAGATCCTCTTCTTCACCGGTTGTGTGGGTCTATGCTACTCTTCAGAAAAATGAGACTGGTTCCTGAGTAAGTATTAATATTTTATGTAAACATGTGAATATTTAACCTGTTGTGGATGTGTTATTGATTGTAACACCCAACACAATAATTCACTTTCTCATACATTACAGGTAACCATGTCAAGCTGACCACCACAACACAACAATTCACTTTACACAAACAACATTCTTATTATTGATGTACAAGTTTTCTCTTTAGATTATTTTATTTTTTTGTGTACTAATATTGACCTTACTTGTCCTGTAAATGTATTTTTCATTTAAGTGGTCATTTAGATCCAAAGGAGTTCCTTAAAACCGTGAAGGTAAGTCTCACTTTTAGAGCAGTTTGCTTTAGTTTTGCTTTCCTATGATCTCTGATTGGTTAAACACCACTTTCTCAACCAATCAGATGTAAAATCAAAACCAATCTTGACATGCTCACATGCATTTCCTTGTGCTAAACGCTAATTACTTTGATTTCTGATTGGTTCATTTTGTTTTGTTCCTGTTATGATTGGTTAGAATGATAACTTTGGTTTTGCTTTTATCACACCCACTTGAAAACTCTTCAAACACTGGTTATTACAACTGTGGATATGTTGTTCCATTGTTGTAACCGTACAATGTTTTTCCTCCGTCATCATGACGCATCTGTCAGTTGGAGGACCTAAAAATTCAACTTTTTCCTTTATCTTGGAAGCCACCAAATTTGTTCTTTATGATTTTTTTTGTTTGTAAAATAATAATTTGAGGGTGCCTGTCCAGTGAGTAGCAGCAGAACCTAACACCACACAATGTTTCTTGCTAGAGCTACAAACGCTGCATTACCAAGTAGACTGATGTTTTCTTTTTGTGGTGAAATGCTGCAATGCTGCAGCTAATGTTTTGAGCAGTGGAAAGTGTAATATGTTTGCTGCAAGTTGTATTGCCATAGTTGTATGATAGTCACAGTTTTTAGCCATCGTGAGCCATAAGTTGGATGAAACATTGCATGCCTAGTGTACTTGTTTTAGTTGTACAGTGCTACAGGGCCTTCAGAAAAAGCTTTGAGCTTTTTGAGAGATTCAGGGATATGCTCCCACAGAAAGTTGTTTAATAGTTCCACACTGAAGCCATTTAGACCGGCTACTGCCAAGTTTCACTGTGTATGGAATCCCGCAAATTTTGCAATATTATACCAATATCTTTTAAACATTTTCAGTCTCTTTGACGTCATCAGCATGGTCATTGCTGTGACGTGTTGCATGATGTGTTGTTACGTCACTGATTTCCTGTATGTAACTAGCGTTCTCAACCATGTGCTTGAATGAAGATGAGTTGTGATTCAAACTGCTATTGTCATGTTTCCTTACGAGTTAACCGGAAAACATATTGATACAATTTCCACCCTCATTGGCACAGGTTCACCTCAATTTCAAGACCAAGGGAGAGCAATAACTTCTTTGAAAGATAGTTTAAATTTTGACCAAAAATCTGCAGTACCCTTTTTTGACTGTCGTAATGGCACATTTCTGAGTTACAAACTTGGGAGGTTGTCTGCAAAATGGTGGCTGGTCTGGATACATGCCTCGCCTCTCTTAGCTTGCATAACAAGTGTTTCCATGTATTTTTTTTCATGCATCAGAGGAGTTTTTAGGTCTCTTCTGCACAAATGTTGCTAAGAAAAAGTGGCCCCTGGCAGTAGCCACATAATATCCCCAAACCCTTAAAACGTAAAGGTAAATAAACAATCAATCAACTGGCTACAGTGGAACCCGGATATGACAAACGTCTAAATAATGAAGACCCTGGTATAATGAACTATATTTTCAGCCCAGTAATAACATATATGGAAAAGAACCCTGGTATAACGAACCTCCACTATAATGAGCACATTTTCGCAGTTGCTTGCACTTCATTTTATCGGGGTTCCATTGTATTTCCTTAAGTAATGATTTGTAATGCACTTGTCATCGGCATCCTCGAGGTGGGGGACCCTCGGCTGGTATGGGGACTTTGCTAATTGTCCATTTCAAAGTTCTTGTATTTCCCCACCGGTGGGGGATTTTTTTTCTAGAAAAGTCCCCAGTATTTTAGGGGGAAGCTAAACAACCAACAAGACTTGAAGATGCAATTCATTTTAGTTCTTGAACAGTTATCCAACGCTCGAGACAATAAACATTCTGATGAAAAATTCAGCGTTTACTTTTTTGTCCTGAATAGTACACAAGCTTTTCTAAACCTCTCCTGCATGCTACAACTGAATAATTATGTATAGGCAAATGATAATAAAGAACACTATGATCATGGCTCATTTCCTGCATGTCTATAAACACAATGCACTTTACTTTATGAACGATTAGACCTATACTCAGGTGCCTCATTTAAGTTCTTTTAACAGTTCTCTTTTCCCTCCTGAATTCTCCGCTAGCTGTTCTACTGTTCAGTTCATAGAGATATTTGATGAATGGTCTATTTCACGCACAAAAAAAGAACCGATGGATTTTAACACACACCTTCTTGTTCTCACCCACAATCTTTTTCGAATCTTTTCATCAATCGAGCGAAAACACAACTTGCTCCCAATCTCCTCTTGCTTTGCCAGAGGCAGAGTTTCCACATTTTCCCTCCAGAGTTGGGGTGTCACAAATCTGTGTACCCACATTTTCCCCACCATAGTAGTTCATATTTGTTGCAAAGTTCCCATAAAGTCCCCAGTTCCCCCACATATAGCCCGGGGTCCCCCCCCCCCCCCTTGGGGAAGCAAATGCCTATGGCATGCCAACAAAACAGTAAGAAATTTTTCCCAACCCCTAGAAAAAAAAAAAAAAATTTTTTTTTTT
>Ga0126336_10000274_pt1 | contig 18547 bp, 11 predicted proteins | sample SidCmetagenome_FD_92530 | JGI IMG/M metagenome (GOLD analysis project Ga0126336, IMG submission 92530) | Coral microbial communities from El Islote,Puerto Morelos, Mexico - Siderastrea C C metagenome | ecosystem: Host-associated > Invertebrates > Cnidaria > Coral | place: El Islote,Puerto... | reverse complement strand
TTTCTGCAATGCAATTGAACTATAATATTTTTTTGCCAGGACAAAGCGTATCTACAACATTGAACTAACTCCATATTCTCAGGCAAAGGAACGAACTAAACAATAAAAAAGTGGAAAAGTTAATAAGTGCGGTTTCTAATAAGGCGGATATTGTAAGTTTCAGTTGCTATTAAATATTAAGATATTGTATTGCTATTTAGATATTGTATTGTTGTAATAGCTTTAAGTGCGTTTTTGAAAGTTTGATGTTGCTGTGACTGGTTTAGCAGTGTTTAAGTGTGACTCTGTTTGCTTTACTCTATCACAGCCCTTTTGTTCATCCTTTCTTTCTTACTTTTTCTTTTTTTTTAACTCTTATTTTGTATGCGTATTTTAGAAAGTCGGAATAGAAATTTATTTGTTTACGAGGAGCAAGCTTAGGGAATGTGTGTTGCCTACTTTACATTGATGTAACAGTTCACTGAACTTGATGTTTACAAATGTTTACAAATGGTCAATAAATAAACACATAAATTAAGCAAACAACAAAATTAGTATCCAAAAGAATGTATCTGTGTGCTCTCAGCTTGTGTTTTGCGGGGATTTTACTGACATTGCATGCTCTAATTGGCACAAAATGGCAATCACAACGCCGAGAAATCGCAGTGAACTTGCGACAAAAATCCGTAATAGTTTACAAAGGCCATTTCAAAAAACTACAAACATCGTTAGAGAAATCGCATCAACAACGCCTTGGGCAAACGTCCCTTTAAGCGAGCGATTATGTTTTTGTTGTTTCTATTGTTGTGGCGGCTCGTTTATTTCATAAGTAACTCAGTATTGCCGCGTAAATTGACTGTAACCGCCAAGCAATCTCGGCAACATTTTTGTGTAACTTGCCGCACAAAAATGTTGTGTTGCAAGTTGAGATTGTTTGCTACTCGTTTTAGCACCTCCTCGCTTAACTAATTTTCGTATTACGGAATTAAAGTGAGGTTGCTCCTACTTTTTGCAACATGAAAATTTGTTGAGCGCGAAAATCGAACTGTACGCACAACAAACGCGAAACGATATCAGTCTAACTGATCTAGTAGTCTTGCAACCCAACATTGCTGCGCGCCGACAAGATGCACGAAAATGTTGCGCGTATCACTTGATCATACGTTTGACGCGAACATCGCCTTCGTGCTTTTTTCTATTCTTATCCCATTGTCCCGGGGGGGCTATTCAACAAAGTTTTATACCGGAAGGCTCCGCCCCGAGGTCCAACCCCTTACCCTTTTATATACCATTTTTGACAGAAAAGGTACCCATTTCGTATACCTTCCATTGAAAAATGGTACCCCTTTCACATACCTGCTGAAGAACACTGCATCCCTTTTCTAAACCCTTGGAATGCAGTTAATGAACGATATTAGAGGAGAACAGTATTACTGTAAGAGATGTTAACCAAAAAACAATACTATGTATTCGAAATATTTTAATCAAAGGCCTTTTAAAATACCTGTACTTCAGCTCGTGAAATCACTATCCTTTCATATACCTGAAGCCTGAAAAAGGTACCCCTTTTGGGCGGAGCCTTCCCGTATAGGCCCATAGCTATGGGCACATTTGGCCCCTAGCACATTGCGTGCCCTACGCTACAGGTACTGCCAATCACGTTCTCCCGTCACTGGAAAATAAAACTAAATCAATAGAACTTAATTCTATAAACTGTATTTACGTTTTGATTAACAAATCGCTGTTTTCAAATGAAGAATCTTGGGTTTCATTTTATGATAAATGATAACCACGTTAACAAATTCTTGTCCTTTCATGCCAAGTTTTGTTCAATTTGAGTGACCACTTTCGCAACGACAGCTTTTCATTATAGCTATTTGCTTCGTGAAAACCAGTTTGAATTGTTCCAAGTCAAACACTACCCAAAATTAATTCAACCTCCCACTCCCCTCCCAGGCTGTAGTTGTTTTATTTAAGAATATATACAAAATGTGGCTCTTCGTTCTAAAACAGTTCATTATAATTGCATGCTACGAAATCCGGAGTGAGTGAATCCTCAACCTCGTCCCCAGGGTCTCCTCGGTCTTTAATATGGCGGCGGCTCGAAGTGAATCATGAAGAAAAGATCCGGCGTTTTGTCCTTATATCGTTAAGTCTATGTTATCGTATTCCTAACATAGTGTTGCAACGCAGATTAATTGATTTGTGGTTATGTTGCTTACTTTACGCTAGTGACATTCAACATCGACCTAAAATTCTTTCATGATGTGTTTGCATGGCCTTGAAAGGCGCAATAAATCTAGTATCGCTTTGTTCATCTCAGTTCTTAATTACAATCTCCTCCTTTTTGCCAGTTATTAGTCGTCATTAGAACTCAATCATAGTTTTAGTTTCATTCAAATGCGCATACTAGAAATTGACTACACTTACAATTGCGTTATTATCACGTCACTAAACATCTGTCACAGTAGATTACGGACGATAAAGAAAAGATAGATGTTTCGTTTGTAGGTGAAATGAGCACGTTTTTTTTTTATCTTCTTTTATTTCCCACTGTTATTAACACGTAATTAATATGTAAGCTAAAAAAGACAAGAGTGGTCAGCTGTTTTGAGTCACCAACTGAAGTATCAGTAACTTCCTTTTGGATGGATGTTAATCCATCGCAGGGTTACTCACTAGGTAAACCGTTCAGGTTTACTAGCGGTTTTTTGGAAGGCCAGTGGATCAACAGCAAACTGGGACAATGGTATGACGAAAATTATGAGCCAATAACCGTACAGAAGCATAAAAACGGACGTCAATTTGTTTTTCACTATAACAAATGCAACTGTGAATGAAAGACAAGACTTTCATACAAGAAATTCAATGAGTCATGAATTGAGCAGGGCTTCACAGCCTCATTCAAAATACGCCAACAAAATCGGTTAAACCAAAACAAACTTTGCAAGCAAGCCTCTGTAAAACTAACCTTTATTTCTTTCCAACGGATGTACTCAAATATGCTCAATGATTTCTCTGAGTTTGCAAATTTGCCTTCATTTCCTTCGTGCTAATAGTCGGCAAATTGTTTCCACCATTCAAACTTTTTCGCTTTCAAAAAACAAAAAAAAAATGATCTCTTCGTTTTGCTCCGCAATTTTATCGGGCGTGTTCAGGCGATTAAAAATTTAATTTCACCTATTGCCGATGGTGTCCTCATTGAACATTCTCAGTTTGATGTAGTTCTGTCACTTACAGTGAAAAAAGGGAGAAACAGCGATGCAAAACAGTTTGACAGAAGTTCTTAGACAAGACGGCTTGCGTTACATGTGGCGTCATTTTCAATTTATTGTCAACAGCCTTCTTACAATAAACCAGCCAATCAGTGCACGAGAATTCGCTCAGTTATTGTAAAAAGCTACATTTTATGTTACATTTTACAGGTTAGGGATAGAGTTAGGGTTAGGGTTAAGTCTGTGTTTCCATAACACTAACCTAAAACTTTCAAAATGAAAATTTTATCAGTTCGCCATATGATCGCGTTATTAAAAAATTGTTTATGTTTTAAAGCACACTTAATAAAGCTTATTTTGTAAGGTGCAGCACCCCTCACAGTAACCGTTGCCAACACGGTGGCAGGGGCCAAGTCTCCCATCACCGACCGTCCCCAAAAGTGACACTTGTCCCGCCTCCAATTTCAGTGTAGCACTAATAAAATTAGGTATTTGAAGTCATCGTTCTAGCTGGGTGGAGTTAGCCGGGAGGAATTATTTCATTGGATATTACGATTATTTTCTCGAGAGAAAACTTGTAGGATTAACAGAATTTTCCTGATAGGATAATTGATGGCAATAACGTACGATTTCGAGGAATTCAAGTACTTGTTTTAAGTTTGTTCTCACATGAATCATTGTTAATGTGGTTTATATAAACTTACTCAGGCTGGAGACCTGAATATTTTTCTGGATTTTATTTTAGGATATCATGGAATTACAGGCATGCGACAGAGAAGAATTGCAATATAAGAACTCACGCATACAAACTTTAGCTTGGTTGATTGAGAATAATAACATCAAATGGATAACGGTGGTGCAGCTCCTAGAAAGATCGCACAGTGGCGCAAAAAAATTAAAAATACGCTCAACAAAGGACACATCGGCAGCAAGTCTGTAAAGCATAGTGGAGGGCGAACCGACTACTTTGCACTGCCAGGTAGATACGAAGCTATCAAACTGAACAACTCAACAATGGGATCGAACTTAGAGGGCGATGTACAAAGAAAACATGGCTTGCAAAGCATTCCTTTCTCGCACTAATGCATCAAAATGAGAACAAACTACAAATCGACAAGCTAAAGCTGCAACAGGAAGAAACCCCCCAACCATCTAAGGAACAAGAGGAAAACCATACTTCCGGAGGCCTGATCAAACGTCATCGTCAGAATTTCATAAGCTCCCCAGCAGTGCAAAGATTGGAGTCATGGTCAATATTCGTAATGATCTCATTTAAGATTCCATTGCGCCGCCGTTTTGGTATCCCAGACACCATTGCCGGCAGTAATGCAAGGATTCCGTCATTTGGTACCAGGTAAGTCTGCGCTCAGCCACGAAGCCCAGCTTAAAAAAGGTTAGTGAACAGAAATTTTGTGACGTTCTGTAAAGCCCTGAGAATGCCCTTCATATGCAAAGACGCCGATTAACGAAGATCCTGGAACCTGAGCGTTATGTACAAAGAAGGCAAATAGGCTTCCAATTAGCGAAGTCCACTCGGAAAAGTAATCAGGAAAATTAAAGCTCTACAAATGCATTCAAAGAAAACTGTCACCAAAAAAGCATTAACTGCAGGCATTTTCCTAACTAAGGGCAAGTTTAATTTCAAAGTGTTGAAATCATTGTACTTCAAGTTGAGGCATTTTGATGGTGAAGTTTTCAAACTTGTTCGTGGCACTTATAATGAAGTCAGTTTATCTAGGATATCAAATAATCAAGTTACAAGAGTAAATCTCATCTGCATACTTCCGTCTGTGTTGCCGGGATGCAACGTTGAGTTTGGCGTTAATGAAATTTTGTTTGCCAGTTATCAATATTACCGACAGTATTAAACCTAACCCCAATCTAATCATGTTTTCATACTGTACGCAAATTCAGGGGCCAGAACTACATTCAAAACGAAGTTTTCATTTCTTTTGATCTGAGTTTATTTGAAGAAAAAGCTTTTTTATTACTTGCCGATAAGAGAATTAAACGATGGAATTAATATATTTCTTTTCTACATCAGAGAAGGAATGACGTTGAAAAACACGGAACATTCGAGTTTCTTGTTTAGTTGATCTCTCTAAACTGAACACAAAAGCATCCCCACCGCCCCTGAAAATTGCCCTACTAGCTAATTCCCACCTTCCGGATCACGGCAAAAACATTGATATCCCCAAACACCGATCCTGCCTCATTTCATCCTCCTTCCCAGGACTTTTTCTCTTTTCCAAATTTAAAAAAAGGAAGAAGTCCTGGGAACGAGGTTGGCCTCATTTCCTCCCGTCCTGATTTTTGGAATGAGCGGCCTCATTCCTTAGTCGTCACCAGCGTTTTCAGTTTTTAAATATATTTCTTCATTTCTTTGTTTATTTATTTCTCCGGATACGGATTTGCCTCATTCGGCATGCATGAGGTAACTAGTCACAAGACGTGCAGAAATATATATCACACAAGTAGTCACACAAGTTTCATGATATTTACCACGACCAGATAATTACAAAGCGGTTCAGTCTGTTTTTTTTTTCTGAAAAATACGTGCTAAAAACGTACAGTGGATGCAGCCTGATGATGGACCAGAATGAGAGGGTGATCATGCTTATGTAGTATCTTTTTAATCTTCAACATAAAGTTGCTTTGAGATGTTTCTTTCCTGGCTTGGCAGACGGTACCGTAAACTCGTGGATGACCCCCTCGGAGATTCGGGCCTGTACCCCGGGAAGTAGACAGTCTTTACCCAGCTTATAATAAGGTATCGTAACTCACTGATAAACAGTCCTAGTCTTCCGTTGATTCTTGAATTGTTTGAAGTGGACCTCGATCCGCCAGTGATACATGCCTTTTTCGGCTTTTTTTTTTTTTCTTTGGAGTCTGAATCTGACCGTGGGCTGAGCGGGGAGCCTGGTCGCCAGGAATGAGGTTTCGTTCTGCGGCTTGTTTCGCGGGCTCCTAAAGAGAATACAAATCCCATCATGCCACCGGAGAAGTTCTCTTTCGGCTGCCATCATGGTAGGTTGTCGTCTGATTGGAAAGGAAGCTAACAAAATCCGTAATCATCTTTATATCTGAGCCGTAATCTCACCTTTTTTAACATAAGTTTTAATGCCTAGACATTCAGAATAGGTGCTGAGAAATTATTTTGAAAATTCACGAACAGTAAATGAATCTTATCGGCTAATAAATAGCTCGAAGAAAATTGGGTTTTGTACGGTGACCCTTGAAGGTTCCTTTCTTTAGAACGACTTTGTTGCTTTTTCAAGCGTCGTTTCCGTAAATGATCCTACTACTTTGTATATACAATGAAATCTGTTATCGGTGTTGTTATTTAACAGTGATTTTGTTTTGGAAGTTCTGCTAGCTGTTGCCAAGACAAGATAGCTACATGTATACTATTTGGCGGTTTTCTCGTGTGGATTTTATATATCATCTTCTTTGGTAAAAAAAAGTGATGCTTGAAGATATTTGACCCTAATATTGAACAAAGTTTATATTTTAGAAGTCCCACTTCAACGAAGCAAAAGCTGTCAATTTCAAAGCCAAGCAAATTTGTTAAAATGTGGAGTTTAAGCTTAAGTGGTGTTGCTCTGCTGATTATTTGCTGCCATTTAATTCGACAGGCCCTTGTAATTCCTGAGAAGTTTCAACATATTTTGCGTGTGCTTAACACCAACATCGATGGAAAACAAAAAATTATGTTTGCGCTGACTTCCATCAAGGTTAGGACAGACAATTATTTTCTCATGTAGTAGTTTTATAATGTGCGTGTTTATTTTCTCAGTGTGGTGCCAGGCTTCGAATAAATGCCAGGTTGAAATTAATGCCAGTATCTATTGGGTCAAGTTTTGTTAGATTCCCCTGGTGCATTATCAAAGTTCCAGTTTTATTTGAAGTCTGGTGTTCATTGAAAACCCAGCTTTTGTGACTAAATCTCATTGATCAGTTGGTGTGCTGACATAGAATAAAACCAGTTGGCATGTATGCAGCTTTCATTCCTTCTAGTGTAGACTTTCTAGTGTAGAAGTCTTTCTAGTGTAGACTTCTAGTGTAGAAGGCTGTTTTTGTGTTTTAGTATGAACTTGCATGGTCTTAAAAAAGATTTGATAGTATTGCGGATACAAAATAGTGTTGTTGCTGAAAGGGGCAAGCTATCTAAAAGTTAGAAAATAGTGTGTACATGGTTTCACAGTCCTACCTTGGGTGCCAGAGGCTTTTCTTGCATGCTCAAACACATGCAACATGTAGTCTCTCGTGGCTTATGCCACTCATTGATTGGTGTCTGGCTGACAACTGCTCATCAAAAGAATGCAAGAGAAACCTCAGATCCCCAGGGTATCGCAAATACCATCAAAACTTTTCAAAACATTAGGAGCATGAGATGACATGTTGGTTAACACGTGGTCATCCTTACTACCCATTTTATTTAAGGGACACTGTCACATCAGTGGAAGCTTAAAAATAATTGCCCAGTTTTGCTAAATGTGGTAATTCCACTGCACAGAAACTATTAATATGCTTCTTTGGTTTTGGATGGCCAGTTCGGAAATGGTTTCCAACCAGAAAAATGCCAGCAAAACAAAAATCATCTCCAATAAACTGATTGTCTTGTTCTTTCTTTAGAAAGCTACCTTATGTGGTGTCTTGGGGGCTCTTGAAACTATTCCCTCGTGAGAAAGGTTCTTACACATGAATTTAGCACATTTTTGACCAAAACATAAAACTGTAAATAAAAAATAAATAAGAACAAGAAACAAAAACTCAGTGACATTGCCCCTTAAATCTCGCTGTACATGATAATATTCCTGTGAGACGAGCTAAATAGGGATGTCTGATGCCATACTGTCAGATGTGATGTCGATGTCTGTAAGGCAGACAACATTTCTAAAGTGTTGTTACTTGTACAGGGTGTGGGGCGAAGGTATGCCAACCTTGTGTGCAAGAAGGCTGACATTGATATGAACAAACGTGCAGGAGAGCTAACAGATGATGAGGTAACATTCTTATATCTGGTTTACAGATAGAACAATTTTGCTGCTCCATCCTTAACCATATCAAGCGGCTTAGTGTCTAGGCTTAAATGAACTAAAATGCTGGTGTTATTGCATAAAGTTCTTGACAAAACTTAACAGTTGGAAGTAAAAATTATAAAATATTATAATGCCATAATTAGTATGTGTAATGAAATGATGACAAGTGAAATTAGGAAATAATTTCACGTGCGTTTTGTCAAAATTATTAGAATTTTGACAAAATGCAAGTGAAATTATTTCCTAATTTCACAAGAATACCATTTCATTACCTTTTTTATATCATGGGTGACAAATTATGCCTACAACCCTGGCTTTTTTACTTGTTTATTGTATCGAGAACTCCAAGCATTCAAAAGTTTAAAGCATACATTTTGGCTAAAGTTCACAATTTTGTGAGTGAAATAATAAAAAAATCTGGCAGGGAAACTTTTACCACACTTTGTGGATTTGGTTTATTTGTAACTGACAGCAAAATATACTAGACTCTGAATTATTACTTAGTTATTAAGTTAGGTACCAAAACAAATTACTCTGCAAAGGACAGACCACCACCATAATGTAGGTGACTTTGATAGTCATGAAAAGAAAGGCTAAAAAAATCAAGCTTGAATGGATGCAAAGTAATCGCCCTGCGGTTCCCAGACAGACCAGTAAACTACCAACTGGGCTATCAAGCCAATTGGGAGCTGGTTGTTAAATGTAAGGTCAAGCAAAAAAAATTCTTTTTCTTGTGCTTGTGTCTACCCAATGTACACATCTTGAAATATTTTGAGCAGTACTTACGCCTGCTATTTACCAGCAAACTAGACTTGAGGCTTAAGGGTCTCCTCTAGCTGTGACGGCAATGGTGTTTGAAGAATGGCATGTCCAGATCCATTAACGTTTCATTTAAATTCTTTTTGTTTTTGAAGGTGGAGCGTGTTGTTACAATCATGCAAAACCCTCGCCAGTACAAGATCCCAGACTGGTTCCTTAACAGGCAGAAGGACATCAGAGATGGCAAGTACTCACAGGTAAAAAAGAGAAAAGAACGAAAGAACATTTCCCTACATCATCACTAGCAATTTTGTTTTGTAGTAGTTGTTAATTTATTTATGGATGCAATGCTGTTTTAATTTCAGATACTTGCCAATAATCTTGAAAGCAAGCTTCGTGAAGATCTCGAGAGGTTGAAGAAGATCCGTGCCCATCGCGGTCTTCGTCATTACTGGGGGTAAGCTTGAGAACAGTTGTGTAAATATTCATTTTGATTCACATCAATTCAAGTTAATGGCTCAGTTTGGCTTGGCATTTTCAAAAATTGGATTGAGTAAAAAACTGGTGTCTTTGTATAGATTTGCCTTACTACATTGTAATGTAGCAAAGTAAAACTGTGAATGGTTTTAACCCAGAAGTCGTATCATAGTCGATAAAGTATGATTGTTAAGGTGAGTGAAATCCTGAGAAGGACTGTTTGTGATGTCATTGACTGTCATCACAGTCAATTCAAGAGTTCTTCTCAGGACTACAATCATCCAGACGACCATACTTCACGGACTTATGACTTAGCAAAATTCTGAAGTTTCATGGAAAATTGATTTTAACTGGAGGATATACAAAAGTTCCACATTTGCAATTTTTTTTTAAAAGGAAAATTAATATGCGCGTGTGGCTTGCTTTTGCCCACAGGCCATGTACATTTCTTTGCAAACTCAGAAAATTTAGGAAACCGCATTTTTTCCAAATTCTGTGTGGCAAACCCACAATGGAACCCTGATGTGGTAATGAAGTGCCAAGGGACTAAGAAAAGGTGTTTTAATGACGGGGTCATTCTATTGGGGTTCTTTTCCATAAATTTTACTTTTACTGGGCTGAAGATTGTGGCTCGTTATACTGAGGTCATCGTTATATTGTCTAATGTATTTATGAAGCCAATTTTGAACCCGGTTTCACTCTTTGTTTGAAGATGTCAATACTAACCACAAATTGTGCTAATTAAGTGCTGTCAAGAAGCTTTAAACAAACTTGCCGTACAAAGGAATTAGGTGAACAAGGGCTGTTGTTTGTTTTATCTTTACTGTATGTGCTGGCCATAATAGCTGGCTTACAGCCACTAATTTATGGGAGCCGTGAAGCTACTGCTTTAGCTTAAATGCTAATCTAGTTCAAAACATTGGTAGCTATTGTAATTATCACTGCCAGGAACACATCCTGTTGAGAGACAGGTTTTAATACTAGCTTTCTTTCTTTTTTCAGTCTGCGTGTACGTGGCCAGCACACCAAGACCACTGGTCGCAAGGGAAGAACTGTTGGTGTTGCCAAGAAGAAGAACTAGAGTGTAATGTTCTGTTAATTGTAATAAAGAACACTATGAACATAAAACTTGCAGCTCTGTTTGATGTTTCTGACATAACGTTAATGTGTGATCAACACATATTATAATTGTTTAGTTTTGTGCCGAGTGTATTTAAAATATAGCCAATCGCAGGTTAATGCTGTGGTTACTGTCTCAAGATGGGTGCCTGGTAGGCTAGAACCAGGGTCTATTCTAATCAACATGTAGAATGGCAGAGAGAAAAACATGTCTCTTTTATCATGGTACCAACAAGTCACAACCTTATTCACAATTTTTTGAGGAATGAGTGTTGAATGTGAACCATGTGACATTCTCTCAACATAGAAAAAAGAACGTCTGTTGCCCATGTTGCTCAACCCTACATCCTCATTATTCAAGAAATGGAAAATGGTGCACTTGCTCACATACCACTGCCAACCTGTTGCAAACACTAGAAGGAGTTTCGGAAGAATCTGAAAAGAACCTGAGCAGCAGATGATCTTGCACTTTCACATGTTTGCATGTTGCTGTGTTAGCATGAAGCAACCATTTTCAATTCCTTTTTTAACACTCTAATGAAATCCAAAATAACACGACTATTGTTCCACTCTTGTGCCATTTCACCTTACAAAGCCAAGAGCACACGCAAAATATGCCACGGTATTACACAGTAAAATCATGCATTGCACTGCAAAACCAAGGTTTTCTGGGCGAAGGACTGGAAAAACCAAATCTTGAAGGGATTTTTTCAAGCGGAATAATTAATCTCTCATTCGAAGGCTTAACATATCATACATGCGGACATTTTGCCCATTGCTCATATTTTTCACACAACTCGCAAAGTATCTGCACACATTATATGTTAAACCATTGAATATTAAAGATGTATTTATTCCCTGGCAAAATTCGTTAAAGAGAAATGAAAATGGTTGTTGTTGACGATTAGTGTTATTGCGAGCACCCTGTCTGTGCTGAAAGAAACGAACACCAGACCAGGACATACAATTTCATCAAACTCACGAGTTCTCAAAATATTAATTTTATTTGCTAGACAAGTTCAAAACATTAAATAAAAATAACGTTCCTGTTTTCAATTAGTATTTTTACTGATGTAAAGATGTGACTAGTTTATTTTGCCTTTTGAAATCTGTCCAAGGCAGATACTGTTTCAAGAGATCTGTTTTCATTCATTTGATCAGTCCTAGCTTCTTTTCTCTTTTCTTGCATTTTTTGTCTAATTTCCTTCTGTGGAAAAAATAAAAACAGACATATGTTAACTTTTTAATACTTACATCCAAACTTGGGTAAAGATGTTAAAGCAGTACTTGGACCTCCTTACAAAATATTAATACAAGAGGTGCTTATGCGCAAATTAACGTTCACCCCTACAAAATTTTGGGCATCTCCCATCAGTTCTGAGCCTCTACCTCTATGACTCATCTTGGAAGAAGAGTGATATTTCCTTCATTAAACTTATGCAAAGTTTGTGAATTAGACTTCAATGGAATCCCTAAATAACAAAGACCCAGGTTTAGCAAATAATATTCTTCAGCCCAGTTATCGTAAAATTTATAGAAAAAGAACCTCATTACCATGAACCCTCATACAATAAAGACCTTTATTTCAGTCCCTTGGCACTTGGTTATGTCGTCATTCCACTACTTGAATACTCCAACTTCTTTCTTTCTTTTTTTTTGGGGGGGGGAAGGGGGTGGCAGTGGTCACAATTTCAAAAATAAAATGGGTGACCAGATTTGGATTGGATTTGACTTGGATTTGACTTTGAAGTATAACTCACCTTTTTCTTTTGTTCTTCATGGCCCTTCTTTCTGAGATGCTGTTTCCGTGATGAGCTGCGCCCTTTTCTTTTATATTTTGGTTCAAATTTCTCCTGTGGACAGATTAATAAGGGGCATGATTAAAGCTCAATACTCAAACGTGTTTTGGCTGGTACACACATTATGACCTACCCAAGCAGGCATCTGTACTTGCATTTGACCTAGCCTGCATTTGCTCTGAGCTCAGATTGGTTCTTTTGGTCGTTTCCATCCGCTGCTATCGTCCTCAGGGACTGCTTTGTTTTTGGTTTTGAAACTTTCACTAAATCGTTTTGTAAAAAGTACTTACCTCTTCATCATCGTTATCATTCTGGCCTTCCTTTCTAGTGCTTTTCTTTGATGGCCGGTTGACATGCAAAATGTCCATTGGATTTAACGTTATAAGCTCTGGCTGAATCTGCAAAGGTGATTGGAAAAGATATTATTTTGATTAACCAAAAAATGTCTTGAGAGTAAAAAAGAGTAAAATTAAACCTTCACTTGAGCCATTTGGTTGTAGCTTACGTGTTGCTGCATGAAATCATTCAGTCTGATTATTCACGACAAACGTTTGTTATGTAGTATGTGACAAAATTGTTTGAGTTTGTGAATAAAATCCAAAAGGATTTTTGTGGTACTGTTTACTATGCCAAATACAAGGTGGTCTTCATTAACTTACGACTCTGTGGAATAAAATGCTTATAAAAGTTCTGTGACCATTCAAAGAAATTAAAGCTAGTGAGCAGTAGTGAGTACTTTTGTCTTGTGCTTTTGATTTTTCTGTACAAGACAGTGGCTAGCTGACGTGTCCTGATGTGTGACCAGTTGAATGAAAGGTTGACGTACCTTTTCTAACAAGGCCTTAACTTCAAACTCTTGTCTTTGTCTTTTTGTCTGGTAAGGATTAGCTTCCAAGGCATCAAAGTTGGGTTCTCCAGCCCCTACAAAGAAAGCAAAACAAGTCAGTCAACTTGAAGTATTCATTTTTTTACCATTTAGTTCAGGCAAAAAGAAACTTTGGCAATTATTTACTCAAATACCTAACCATCCTGGTAGGAAAATCTATAACCTCATTGGCATAAGTGGCCAAATGACCCTTTCCCTCCCTTTTTTCCAAGTGATGTCGCACATGAGCCATGGGGCCAACATGGCCGGAACTTAACCCGGCTTCTGCTACTCCCCACCCCTACCCCCCCCCATGGATGGGATGCTAGTCCATCACAGGGTTACCCTCTGCAGTATGCCACCAACACCCAATAATACACCTGGGTGGAGACCGACAACCTGAAGTAAAGTTCCCTGTCTGAAGCAACAGCACGACGGCAGGGACCAAGCCTCGAACCAGCAACTTTCAAATATGACTACACCATGACCCACCCCCACACCATCATTCCCCTACTCTTTCCCAGGTCGCCTGCAAGGATTAATAGCAAGGTGCCTGCAGAGGTGATCACCCACTGAGAGCTCTACCAAATTTATATCGCCTCACAGCAGCGCAAAACAACAGGCAGCCAATTTTATAAAAGTATTTATTATAATTAATATTCTAACTTAAAGGAGGGTCTTTAATTTTGTTTATAGCAGTAAAATTTACCATTTCTATTACCACTAAAAGGACCATCTGTAACATTGGCAACTTTCAAAGTGACAGGTGTTTAAGACTAAGACAAGCATAGAACTGTGCTCATATATAAAAACCAAGATTCTCCCATTCATCAGAGAAAAATTTTATATGCTGCATTGAGGAATAGGATGAATTTATAATTATAAGCTACACTTTGAGTCATCCATAACTCCAAGGAAATCATAACACTCTTACCAGGAAATGATTGCAACAGTCTCACCAGGAAATCATTACAACAGCCTTACCGGAAAATCATAACAGTCTTACCAGGAAATCATTACAACAGTCTTACCAGGTTATCATAACAACAGTCTTACCAGGAAATCATTACAACAGTCTTACCAGGAATGAGTAAACTACCAAATCCTTGTGAGTGCCCAACTCCCAAAACATCCTCAAAAGGACAGAACTGCAGCCCATGAACTGTACATGATGGGAAGAGGTGCGACATGTAAGGGGACTTCTGTTTTACAGTGAAAGCATCTCGCCAGATCTGTTTGCAATTAAAGAAGGTTAGACATATTAAGATAAAACTTTTTCAAAATGTTCAAAAAAAAAAACACTTAGAAGTTCATTTCAAAAATTAAAGAAATTCAAATAAATATGTAGGAAATAGAGACATTACATAAATTCTTTTAGGAAATCAGGAAAATGCACTTTGAAGTCTCAAGGTTGGGCACTGAGGAATTAGATGTCTGCTAGACCCATTTCCCTTTAGGCAGGCTCCTTTCAGTGTCTCATCTCAGTTCTCTTAATGTGGCTCAAAATTTTAACGAAACCAGGTAACATTTCATGACTAAGATCTGCCTTTTCCCCATAGACATAACCCTGGCAAACATACCTCTGTATCAGGAGGCACCATCCTTAATGTGGCTCAAAAATTTAACAAAACCTGGTGACATTTCATGATCATTCAAAACTAGCACCTTTGTAAGAACCAGTGAATAATGATTTTGGATAAACTGAGACTCCACAGTCTGAAACCTTGTTTAGCCATTAGGGGCATTATTTTAAACTCCACGGCCCGGTTGTTTGAAAGCTGATTAGCACTAACCCTGGGTTAAATGTAATCCAAGGTCTCTGATTCTCTTACAAGTTTAAAAGCGTTACTGCTACTAATTTGACGTGACCATTTGAAAGCAGCCAAATTCAAATTGTTAAGTGAGTATATTAATTTAAATACTGGAATCCACATCATTATGGATTAAAGGTGAATTAAAGATTGATGCTAATCCTGGGTTAGCTTAACCCTTCTTTGAGCAACCGGGCCCAGGGGACAACTGAGAATAGTTACGGTGATGTATATACACTGCACAGTCATCAAACACCATACCTGTATATTTGGTCCATGCCCTACAGCAAGCAATCCTCGTTGGCTAATGGCAAGACAGCTTGCCGGAGAAGGAGTGTAGTAAGCTTGAAGCTGCTTATATGTTCTGACGTCCCAGATCTTCATTTGTCCATCTAGGCCTGACGTTGCCATGTAGCTGTGATTAGCCGAAAAAAATGGAAAGTCAATAATAAAAACAATAAAGGTTTTAATTTTAATTAGTCTTACATACATTAAACAGCCACAACCACAAGGGGCCAAAGGTCAATGACAGGAAGTGGGAAGTTCTCCCTGCATCCTCAGGAAGACTTGAGTCTTTGATCTCTATCTATTGACCACTGCTAAAAGGTTAGAACAAATGATAAACATTACCGTACAGATTGCAAAAAACTGAATAAAGAACAACTTTCAACTTTTTTCAACTTTTCAACTTTACTTATTATTAAAATTCTTACTTCAACAGACTGGCCCACAGGTAGCAGTTGCTAATGTAGATAGGCCAGTCATACATCAGAACAAGGTAGAATCTTACTTACAGTCCTCTGTTGTCAACAGCAACTGCTTGTACTGGTCCTCTGTGGCACAGCATCTTGACAAGAGGGTCTTTCGTGTTAGGAGCCCACATTGTCACCGTACCTTACGATACACAACAAATTATACAGTCATTCCATAATCATGAACATCTAAACATGTTATTCATACACGAGCTGGGTAAATTAAGTGTCGGGTTTGTCTTTACTGCATTTAATTAGAGTCTACCAGGCTGAGTTTTGCATCAAGGAGCACCTATTAACACTCTCTGAGAGACAAGAGAGTGAATTAGGCATAATTGACGGGTGCCTGGGCCCTAGGTGACTTCTGATTAACTGCTAGATTCTCCTTCCAGTTTGTCGTGTGTATGTTTGTGAAACAAAGGGGAGAATTTGACATAAGATCAGGAGTCACTTAGGGCCTTGTTGCACGCACCCCTTCAATTGGCAACATCAGCTGCATCAGGAGCAACTTTTTTTTGCAGTAACTGCAGTGATAAAAGTCCTCCTCCCACGAATTGGACTTAACATGCAACATACAAGGCACTGTAACTCCAAACAGACTGAACATCCATTTTCTTGAAAGGAAATTAGTCAGTTTCCATCCAGCAAGTTATCCAGTTTGAGTATTTGCACTTTGGTCTGTAATCTAGATGACAATTACCGTTGTAAATTATTATTATTGACAGTGGTACACGTGCATGAGTAAATGATAAAAATTGAATGTAAATTGAGCAAAACAATAAAAATACCATTATAGTGTCCCAAATGAATGACAGCATTGTAAGGATTTTGAGTCATGCAGTTGCACTTCCCAAGCTTTGTATACAAATCAACAACTGGTTTGCCTGTTGATGTGTCTTGATACTTAAGAATTCCATGTTGACCCTAAAGCATTTATGTGGGCAAGATAATCAACAAGATTGCATTAGGTAAGTATATTAATTAATGATTATTACATATAACCCTTTAAGCCCTAACAGTGACGAAAATGAAATTTCTCTTTACATTATCACTACTTGTTCAAACATTCAAGTGATGAGAATAAAGGAAGTGATCACCAAGGACGAGATGTCTTGATATTTCGACAAATTCTCCTCACTACTGTAGTTGCATAATTATGGAGAACAGTAAGGAGAATATGCATTTTTATATCAGGGCTTAAAGGGTTAAAAATTGGCTTCAAGGGTCCAGTGCACCCTCTGCAGGTCTTAGACAGTCTGTTGTCACAAAAGGAGGTTCAAGATATAATTTTCAACTTATCACACCTAACTTTTAAATGTATGGTAAACTGGTTGGGTGTAAAATTAGATAAATAAATATTGACACTTTGAGATTTCACGCAATGTCGTTAACAAGCACTGCAAAGTTAGATTACACTTGAGTGGGACTATTTTGATCCTGTTTGTAGTGCAACAATGGCAAAATGCTAAAAAATGTAAGCTACCAAAGATGTGTACGGTAATTTTGTGCACCATGTTAATGTGCTAAAGCAAATTTACCCACCAACATAGTTTTAATTGTGATAATTCTCCAAAGCCACACTCTAGTTTTAATAAACCTTGTTACTGGTAATGTTCAACACCTCCTCAAGTGTCGTAATTCTAAATAAATTATTATGTCGAATTGCCAGTTTTACATTTTGTAGTTTTTGCCTGGCTTACGCACAGAGTTTTAAGGAAACTGCAGCTAATTAGCCGTCAACCAAAATTAATTCGGTTATCTGCACATTTCTTTCACCTATCCGCTACTTGACATGACTTTTCATGAATTAATCGCAAATAGAGAACGTGAAATGTAGTCCTGACTTTCAGACAGTTTTACTGAATGCTGTATATATGTTACTAGCAAATTAAAAAAACCCCAGACATTTCAGGATTGATCGGAGCATTCAGTGGTGATATGGACGTAACCTCAAAGCCACAAGCACTTACCCTGCTACATAGTATAGGGATCAGGAGCACAAAAATATTGGTTTACTTGGGTAGGCAATTGTTTTTCCTCATCTTCTTTATAAGAAAAAACTTGGAAGAGATGCTTAAGGCAAACACACCAAATTATGTTTACTTAAAGCAAGCCCAAAATGAGACCCCAGCAGTGTCAAATAAAACTACAATTTAACCCATCCAGTGACTTACCACAGAAGCCAGAAGGAAATGGTAGGGTAAAAACTCTAATCTATTCACTTGTCGGTGGTTTTTAAGGCAGTGAAGTTCTATCCCATTGTTATCATAAATGTAAACATATTTCTTTTGAGCAACAGCAAACATGGTCTCAACATGTAACCATCTGCAAGGTAAAAATTGAAATAAAAGTTTATGATAACAAGATTTTATCTGTAGCTTCTTTCATTTTGTATCAGTTTGCAGTCAGTAGTCTGAAGTGTCAGCCCTAAACACAAAAAGTTTAAGATGGAATCCATCAGGAAATTGAGTTATCAGTGGACAAAACTCTTGTACCAGAAAAATTTAAAGTATATCGCATTCTTTTTAATTTATACTTTTTAAGAGCTATAGACGTAATTAGTTATCTGTAATAACACCAAAGACAATTTCTTCTGGGAGCCCGTAAAATTAAAATTAAAATTTCACAGGAATTGTGTAAACACAGGTAAAATAGATAAATTTTTATGCGTAAGATTTCATTTTGTGAAATTTGAAATTTATTTTCTCGGGCTCCCATAAGAAATTGTC
>Ga0126336_10000273_pt1 | contig 18589 bp, 13 predicted proteins | sample SidCmetagenome_FD_92530 | JGI IMG/M metagenome (GOLD analysis project Ga0126336, IMG submission 92530) | Coral microbial communities from El Islote,Puerto Morelos, Mexico - Siderastrea C C metagenome | ecosystem: Host-associated > Invertebrates > Cnidaria > Coral | place: El Islote,Puerto... | reverse complement strand
GATGTTTTCTAACACAACAAAAACCCAATTGGGTTTCATCAACCTCACTTGCAAAACGGTGGTGTATGAGTTTGATTGTAAATTTTGACAAATAGGAAGAGGTTATCGTTGTGTATTTCAATTATAAAAAAAGAAGCACAAAGCAGCAAATAAGAACTTTTATTTAGGAACAAAAAATCAGGGTAGCCGTCTTTTGGTGACTGTGATAACGCCTTTTATAAATAATATGTGCAACAAAACAAGTAAAATGAGTCTTGTTAACAGAGCATCTAACCTTAAGTGTTCCGGTTAGCTCATTTTTGTTTCCATTATTGAGAAGAGAGTGGTCTTTCTCTCTAAAGCATTGGGGTCATGAGTGAAGTGGTTTTCTTAAATTTTTGAAATGAATGTTCCGCCGTTTAATTTGCCAAAAAGAGCGCGGAGTTGAATGGATTATTTTTGTTATTAAATTTAAAAACACTTTAGTGATCTCGTTTTAGGGTAAAAAAACTGACCTTCTTTGGTGACGTCAGCGTGATATACCAATGGCTTTGACAAAGCATAATGGCGATCAAAACTGATAATTACAACGTTGACAAAAGACAGGCCTACTGTAAACACCATGAAGGTGTAAAATATATCAAAAGCCAAACGTTGGTGTGAACACGACTGCTGAGCTTTCTGAAGGAAAAATCGCCACACGATAAACATTGGCTGATTAGTGATTCCGGTGAGACAATCCGCGAAGGCCAGACTGCACAGCAGGATGTTGCAGGGTTTCTGTAAGGAGGGATTCTTGATGACAGCCACAATGACTGCCAGGTTACTCGTAAATGCAAAAATGGCACAGGGCCCATTGACAACAGCGAGAAGAATGTTGTTTATGTAGGCAGTCATGTCGTTTCTTGCTATACCAACAAAGCTTGGCAGCCCGCAAAATGTGCTATTTCCTTTAATGTCCATTTTCTCTTATGGACAGCTTTTGATTGGTGAAATTGGTGCCTGAAAAATAACTGCTTATATGTTTATTTGTTTATTTATTTATTTGGTTGTTTTACTTTAATTAAAGATATTATTGATATTGATATCGTTACTTATTATTATTATCATCATCATCATCATCATCATTATCATTATCATCACCAGTACGACAGCAACAATGACGGCCAGGTTACTCACAGATGCAAAAATGGCACAGGGCCCATTGACAACAGCGAGAAGAATGTTGTTTATGTGGACAGTCATGTCGTTTCTTGCTATACCAACAAAGCTTGGCAGCCCACAAATTGTGCTGGTTTCTTTCATGACCATTTTTTGTTATGGACAGCTTTTGATTGGTGAAATTGGAGCCTAAAAATAAATAATGCTAATATCTTTACTATGTTTATTTATTTATTTGTTTGTTTTACTTTAACAAAGGATATTATTGATATTGATATTTATTATTATTATTATTATTATTATTATTATTATTATTATTATTATTATGTTCATGATCATCATCATCATTATCATGACCAGTACGACAGCTTAACTTGTACGGCTAAAAGTTTTTCTAAAAGTTTTTGGAAACTACATCCGAGACTCCAGTGGGGTATTTTCCACATTATCACTAGTGAAGATATCAATGACGTCATTTACCGCTCTTACACTGTTGTTTGTGCAAAAATACCCTTGTCTATAAAAAAACAACAACATTTTACTCACTCACGCATTGTTTTTACCTCTCATAAATAAAATTCATATCTTACGCCGCCGTGCAATATCGTCTCTAATTTTTATTTTATATTTATGTATATAGATAAGAGTGTTTTAGTTGAAATAGACCACCCGTAAAGTTCATACGAAACTACCTCTGGGACTCAAGTGGCGTGACTCGAGTAGCGCAGCCCGACAGGGGGAGGAGAATGCCATCCTTTATTGGTGGAAATCTCGCGGTGCTTTTGTACCACCAGCGTTTCTCTTGGCAAGAAATCGTGTGACCATCGTCGAGTATTGAACGACTGTTCGACAGTGTTGTAGTCTTAAGCTTTGGAAAAAATATCTAGCATCTATAAATCGAAAGAAACAGTTCAAAAGACTAATCAGTTGTCTTTTTGGTAAAAGGTGAAAAGTTCAAGTCTCGAACATTGCCTTCGAGGACTTCATCTTTATTTTCTCCAAGGCGGAGAGCTTGTCCTGTTCTGAAACACAAGCGAGTAGGTGAGCATTACGGTCAAAGAAAATAACTTTGAAACTTTTGAGCATTACGGTCAAAGAAATTACGTTTTGAAATGGGAATTTAATTTGTGTCATTAGAAATACGTCATTTACTTTTTATTTTAATGCTGACGTTGGCTTTAACAGATTAAGTCTTATTAGAAAACGCGCTCAGATTGAGACAGAAGTAGCACAGTCGTAAGACAGAAGCGTTTGATTTCCACAAAAAGCACTTCAGTGAGACCGTTGGCGAACAATATTTTTCAGTGTTCAGTGTCGGGCTCATCTCAAGTTTTCAATAGTAATAATCTTTAAAGCAAAGCAGTTGTAGGTTTAAAACTATTTTATCCGAAAAGCTTTCGAAAACGGTTTTTGTTCTGCATTCCTCAAAGCGTTCAAATACTTCGCAGCGCAAAACGGATACCATAATGAGGGTGTTTGGTGTTTGTTTTGTTGGCAATCTCGATGGTCTCTAGTTAGACAACGAAATATAAAAGTTATTTAAGAAACTATCTGTTGTGCCTCGAACAGTGATTCAGACTTGGTTAACAACACAACAACCTTTTACTTCAATCAAACATGGCGGTTTAATACAAGAAGGGCCACGCACATGACATGCGCGTGCATGTAATATCAACAAGTCCGCTGGTCAACATATGCGGCATAGAATTCCTCCCCCCAGTTACTAACAATCAAAACTTCATAAGTTTAGTCTCTCTGGCGGCTTTTGCAGTCAAAGGGGATTACGTCTACATGGTGTTGCTGGCCCCCAATCTGACTGCTTGAGGGGTTGCCAGGGGTGGTACTGATATCTTTGTCTGGGGTCACTGCTTCCTGGGAGCCACTTCAAGTTGGGGTCTGTGGTACTCCACTGCTAGTCGATTGCGGAGTAGCCAGAAACACTGCTGGGTTTGGCTGTGGCACCGGCTCATCCTTGTTAGGGTTCACAGTTATGGCAGACTCTCTGCGTTGATCGATATGTCGCCGCCAAACTGTACTGGGTGCGTGTCTGATTTCTTAGGACAAGGTTCCAGGGTGGGCTGTGATGATTCCAGGCACCCACTTGTTTTCTCCACGGTAGTTTCGGGCAACAGCAGCTTGACCTACATCCAGTTTGCAAGTAGGGCTGTGGATTGATCTTAGCTCTTGGTCCTGCTATTTCAATTCCACTCGCTTTCGTATTGGGCTTCAGTACATCTAGTCTTGTTCGGATGTTTCTTCCCATCAGGAACATGGCCGGTGTCTCTCCTGTCATTGCATGGGGTGTTGTTCTGTAGGCCAGTAGGAAGTTAGCCAGCTTCTGAGAGAGAGGCTTCTTTTCAGTTATTGCCGCGCAAAGAGCTTGTTTGAACGTTTGTACAAAACGTTCAAACCCCTTGAACTGTCCAATGAGCCGAACTTCAGTGTCATTTTTGCGTGCGTGTTATAGAACATGAAACCATTTCAAACTGAAATCGGAAGTTGCGCGGCTTGTTGCTAGCTATTCTTAAAACTGAGAAACTTGAATGAAACTAGTATTAAAATCCAAGTTACAGTGGTGATCAAGGAATTAGAGTAAAATCTTTACAAGATACCAAACGTTATTTCGGGGCTATTCATGGCTCAAAGTGTAAAGCGTAGGTTAAGCAAATTTGCATAGTCGACGTCTGTAATGTGAACCTTAGGAATGTATCGCAACACTTAAAACATCTCGAACCGACCGAAAGAATAACAACAGATATGTGACAAAGCATTCTAATAGAGACCTGTTGGATCTACTGGAAAGCGAGCAGGTTTTTTAAAAGCGAGCTGAATTTGAACATTTTCGTACTGTTCAAAAGCAAAGCAAACGAAATTTATTCGGCTGTAGGTTGAGACCCAAAATAAACACGTGAACTAAAAATAACTTTGTACCGTGGGAAATTTACAAATACGTAATTTCGATGACACGCTATAATTGACTGTTACTTAGTCACGCCGCTCGATCATTACCAGAATAGTGGATAACCACAAGACTTTTTTGGTGGGGAGTGGGGAGGGGACTTACCGGAGGACTTACCCATAGGTTGTCAGGATAAATTTCGCCATATTATGAAAAAAACACGTCATTGGCTCTGCGCGCATTGCGTGCCTATGTTTAATTTCGTTGGCGGTGAAGTGTTGTTCCGCTTGCTCAACGCAGGCGTTCCAGTCGTCCCTAGTTTCGTTGAACACTTCAATCTTTCCAATTGGCATCGTGGCGGAGGTTCGAACTTTCTTTTTGCAGTATAGAATTCTCGTCGCCAATCTGTTGTGTCGCGAAGAGTGATTCAGACTTGGTAACAACACAACAACCTTTTACTTCAAACAAACATGGCGGTTCGATACAAGCAGGGCCACGCACATGGCATGCTCGCGCATGTAATATCACAAGGCCGCTGGTGAACATGTGCGGTATAGCACTATACGTGAAGCAGGTGTCGGTTTGAAGCTATTTTATCCGAGAAGCTTATAAAAAAAAGTTTTCTACATTTCTCAAATCGCCGGAAATTCGAACTTTGCGCCCGCAAAACCTTAATGTCTTAGTTTGCAGCATGTTTGGCTTGCTTTGTTTTCAATCTCGATGGTCTCTACTTAGAGATCGAAATAAAAATTATTCAAGTAACTATAAGCGAAGCACTTTTCGATTTTAAGCAATTTTTTTCGACAAGGTTCCAAGAACAGTTCTGTGTGGTTCTTAAAGCGCCCGACTAAATACTTGGTGGCCGCTAAGCTTACGTGATATTCCTTCGATAATTACAGGGGCTTGGAAGCCCACACAAACCTTTCTTTCGGGTAACTTTTCCCAATAAAATGCCAGTGAAATGCCAGTATAAATTTTAAACTAGAATTTTAGTGGCGGTTTGTGTTATTTGTTAACACCCCGCACACGATGAAAACCTAAAAAGATAACCCATTTACTTCAGAGTATTTAAGTTATATTTTGTTGTTGTATTAAAATGAACGACGTTTCAAGTTAATTCGGGCAAACAGCCAATAATCTGAAGAGATTTGACAAACAATAACAGGATATGGAAACGTTGCAAAAACCAAGCAAGATGGCTCGTGAGTAAAATATGTGTTCAGTTTGAAGCCCGTGTTCTAGAATAAACGTTCGAGCTCGGATTCACAGAACAGGACCCCAAAACATTGGAGGACAATTCAGAAGCCTTTCAGGATTGTTGAGAAACACTTTTTGAAAGAGGACAAGCCAAAAATTAAAAAAGGCCCCGAATATATTTGGGACAGAAAAGTTCAAGGACTATGTTTGAGAAAGAAACACTAGCTAATTCCTTGAGAATTCCGCTTGTAGGCTTGGCGAAATCTCTATATTATTTAAAAAATATATTGTTATGAAATTCTCTAGGTTACCTCTAACTCTGCGTGGCAAATTACTGCAGAACTATTGAAGTTCAAGTTCACAAATACAGAAAAATATTTCTTTCACTTTCGCGGATAGAGGCAGCTTTCCTTTAAAAATCACATGATCACTTTGTTTGACTTATGCAAATTTCAAGTTAACATCGTAAAGTACTTAAATTATAGATTTTTTGGCAGATGTTCAGACGTTCAGTGTTAGCTAGTGTTGTTCCTCAATACATATACAGGTTTTAAATCCAGTATTCATGAAACAGCGTACACATCACTGTCTTCTCAACAAAAAAGTTTGCAAATGGCATTTTTTATGAACGTAAAGCAACTTTCATTTGAATCAAAAAATAAAATATGGTTGCGATTTATGCAACTTTATTTTTTTGCTTGTTTGTTCGTTTGTTTGTATGAAATTTCCGTGGATTGCCTATGAAATATAATTTGATTTTAAAAATCTCCACGACTAAAAATTTGCTTGCCCTGAGTGAAAAATATCTAGACGACGATTTGCTGCTTCTTTTTGTAAGTTTCACCGTTCGTTAATAATACAAACAGATTTATCCTCGTAGGTTTGAAAAATTAAAGTATTCAAATAGAATTAAACATACTCTTGTAGGTGTCTCCAAACTACTCGTCCTCCACAAACCTTGTCATTTATGGACTGGGAACTAGCGAATGAACTTTTTCGGCTGCCTTGCTCGTACGACTTTCCTTATCTTCTCATTTATTCTCTGGAAAAAATTGCGCAAGATTTTAGATGTTAACCCTAAAATTTGTGATAAAGATGTGATGACCTCAGATTCAATAACCAGACTTTTAGCTCGAGTTTGGTCCTCGATATTCGGCAGTAACAGCGTGTGTTGTGTCAAGAAGTTCTTCAAAACCATTAATCATTGTATTTTTCCGCTCCCTAATTTACGTCCTTGACTTCCTTCCTTCCTTCTCGTTGATTCAAGCCAACGAAAATTAAAGCGAAAAATCGTTAATTTTTGAGAAGAGCATTCGAAAGACTTATTGCTTTCATGGATACTTATAGTCTTTTTAAAGTATCTATTCATAGTTAATTTTGTCTTTGCCTTGTCGGGAAATAAAGTTGGTGCTGACAGCTTCAATGATCACGTATTTATTTTATATTTGTTTTTACTGGCAACTGCAGACGGAACTCTACAGGGAAAAAGCCGTGCCGAGAGGTTAATTGATTTTTACTGTTTAAAAGACAACGATATTTTGGGTTAATTACAAGCTTATATTTCTGGCTTTGTTTTGTCGTCTGTTCGTTCCTTCCTGTTCATTTAGAAACTTAACATTACAGTGGACTCTGATAGACTATTTCCTTCAGATATGTTAACCTAACGTTTCTAGGCTCGCAAAAGTCAGCTCATTATAGCCTTTAACCAAAGGAGATATTAAATTTACTAAATGTATATAGATGTGATGAGCTCGAAAAAGGAATTTCAGTTCATTACATTATCTAAGGTAGTGCTTATGCAAGATTGTGCTTCAAATGCCCCTCTGCCAAACTAATACAGCAAAGTTTAGATTAAATATTAGTTCTGCTGCTACCCCCAACGACTCTGATGCGCAAACAGCTTAATTGAACTGCATTTATTAAAACTGTTGACTTTGTTAAAGGTGCATGTATAAAATGCTAAAATGTTGATCATGGTTATGCATGCATGATAAAATCAAAGATTTTCCGTGTCAAGCAGCGTAAGCAGAGAAGTAAACATAGTAATTGCCAAGGAAAAGTTCTGATTAATTCTAAGCAGTACTTTGTAAGCAAACCTGAGTAAAAGTACTAATTCTTTCCACTCAAAAAGAATGACTTCTCGTATGCGCGGTGTCTTCTCAGTTTGCACAACCGGTTAAGGCTCTTCAGGGGCACCAAACAGATAGTTTCAGAGAATATCTGTTCGGAAGGACTAAATCGCCTGAGATATTCGGATTTTATTGCAGTGAAAACTAGGAATTTCTCTTGGAAAAGATCATCTCAGACTTTCATAAGAAGGGGACTAATTAATTCCTGTTGTTTTCGGAGGAAAAAATATATCGTTTAGAGTGTAAACAATTAAAGGCCAGCTGGCAATTTTGGAGAGCTATCAGAAGCTCGTAAAAAATTCGGCGGATAGGACTCTGTTTCGTACAAGTTTTTGCCGCGTAAATTTCCAGCTAAAAAACTCGAACAGATCAACCTGTAATACTTCCTGCTAATACTTCTGTATTAGCTTACGCAAATTTGCCTTTAAGAGCGACTTCCCACAAATATCGACCTGGCAGTGGCACAAGTGGAAAAATCGATTTCACTCATATTTTGCTCTTAGATAGGCCCTAGTTAGAAACTAAACAGGCTGTAGTTAGTTTTTCCAAATACGGCTTTCTTTCGTGAAAATTCGAGAAAAACCGTTTTGCCCAAGTTGAGCTCAAAATCCACTTCCGGTGAAACGCCATTTTCCCAAAATTTGATCGGTTCGCATATCAAATTAGAACTAGATACGAAATTTCAAATAACATCTGTGGTTTTTCTAAGTCTTCTTGTACTGATTAACAAAGAAATTTGTAAAATCTAACTTACTTTAATTTATGCCCGAAATAGATTTACAAAAACACGCTATAATTGAGAATTTTTTGCAACCAAATTTTAGCTCTAAAATATGGCAAATTTTAACTATGGGCGATAACTTAGAATTTCATAAAATGACTTTCTGTGGCTTGTTTATATACTGCTTTATTAGAATATGAAAAAAAATCCTTGGTCAAATCGTTTTAAGCGACCCGCAGGGCCTCGAGTTCAACCCCTATTTTGTCGAAAATATGGCTTTCGCCAGTGTAAACAATTGCGTGACACCGCAAGTTACCGAGACTTACGAGAGCGTAAAGGAACACCAGAAAAATAATTTAGAGACAGAAATATGAAAATGTGTAGGTAGAATTTCGCTAGAGAGGCATTTCTTATCTTTTGTCTTTTTTGCTCTTGCTTCTCCTTCCAGTTTTCCGATGCTTGTAAGTATATGTTTGTTTGGCGACGGCGAGCTTGAGGAATTATAATCGGGATCGTCGTTGACCTCTGCTAAAAAGGAACTGCATGCCTCTGTAAATCAAAAGCGAACTTTCGGAAATCAATACAATTCACCAGTATTAAATATGTTTGTTTTAAATTATTTGTTTGCTAGACGAACGCAGACACTATAAATGTCTGAAACACCCACAGTTTACTTTCTTGATAGCCCGACCTGGGCAATCAATAATCGATAACATTCGATAACAATCGATAAAATTAGTTGATTGTATCGGAAATCGATAAAAATCGATAAACGGATTTGTTGTGAGAAATCGATAGTTATCGATTTTTCAATCAGTTTTATCGATTTTATCGAAGTTATCGATTTTATCGGAAACAAATGTGAGCTTTAATGATAACGACAACCTCTTTAACCAGCTCTAATATCGGGTTAAACAAAAGATTGCCGTCGCTTCTGCTCAAAACGTTTACCTTGGCGGTTGCCTAGATAGGTAAATAACCGAGATGTCACTTTCGCAGATACTTTGGGTCGATACAGCACAGTTATCCTGCCAGCTTAATAAACCACATTTACTGAAGTACAACATACAGTTTATCCGTGAATAAAGCCACCGCAATCATTTTACTATGATTAAACGTCTTTTAAAAACAAAATCAATGTTAGAAATTAAAGACATGTACGATTGACATCCATCGATAAAATCGATAACAGCAATAACAGTAATTACCAGAAGAGTTGTGAGGATCGATTTTTATCGATTAATCGACACAATCGATAACGTTTACGTGATTGATATCGATAGTTATCGATTTATCGAACAGTTTTCCGAAATCGATTTTTATCGATTGCCACGTCGGGTTGATAGACAGGAAAATTGCAGCTAAACACAATACGGGGGGTAGAATAAACATGACTGTAGTGCTTGATGAACAAGTTTCAATTTTAACTGATTTCAAAACGTTTTTCATGCGCTCAGCCTCCTAAGGAATGTTTTACTTAGTCTGAATACAGTGTAATAAATTTAAAAGGATGTCACATTGGGCTCTTCGTCGATTAAGTTCCCGCTTAATCATTTAAAAACCTTACAATTTACCTGGTCGCTGACACCTGACCAAAAAAAAGGCGCTGGCTAGTCCTCGGTGTCTTAGCAATAAAAGTCAAGAAGAAGTAATTCTGGCACATTCTCTTGTGCATTTCAAAAGCTTGTGTAACACAAAGTTAACACATTTGTTCAGATTGAGATTGGCGCTAACAAAATGTCACCAAAGAATGTCTGAAACGCCCGCAGTTCACTTTCTTTTATATGTTCTTAACGGAATGTTTTAGACTGGGCTAGTTCATGTGATAGACAGGGAAAATTACAGCTTAAGCCAATATCGGGGGTAGAATGAAAATTATTTTTGGGCAGCTTGATTAACTAGTGTCGATTTTAACTGATTTTAAAATCATAACATGCTTTTGATGCGTTGAGCCTTCGCCTCTTGCTTCCGCATGTAGAATGTACCCACAAAAGAAGACACCCTGAAAGAAGCTTTTACTTAGTCCAAATAATGCTTCATGATCATTTACACTAGCGCCATTTTAGGCTCTCTGTGGACTGTAGGAGTTCCCGTTTGCGGAACTAGGACTTTTCAAGCTTAAACAACCACACAGACGGGGAGGGCACCCCGCCTTCCCCTTCCCCGCTGGATGCGCTCCTGCGCTACACTTGAGGGGTGTGGTTCCAAGAAGCACCACCCCGTCGTTGCAATCTTATTTCCAGAGGCTGTGTTGTTTTTGGACAACACCATGGAAGCTATAACGCCGGTTTTCTTTTGAAGCCATTCTTCCATGATTTACACTTAACCAGGAGTAAATATAACCGAGAGTTCTCTCCTCTTTTTGTAAAGCGTTTTTTCCTCCTTATTTGAAGCAACATTTGGAAGGTTTGCAAAATCAAACTATGAGATAGAAAGAAATAGAAGTCTTCGAGAGTGCTTCTTTTGCAATAGGCCAAACAATAGCTCTAGTCGCCTCTGGGAACAAAACTCATTGTTTAACCAACAACGGACTCTGAAAAATGTCAGTTTTGCTTGCTTTCCTCATTTTAGTAAAGAGTTAAATCAAGCTATCGTCAACTTCCGCTTCCAATGAGGGTTCGAGAATCGAGATTCCAGCGCCACTTTAATAAGGCCATTTGACACTCACTACAGTTTTTCGAATGAAACAATGACCAAACGAAAGCACATTCCTTTGCAAAAGTATCGTACACATATTTAGAAAATAAACCTTTTTCTAGCCAATACAAGTTACTTCCCAGATGCAATGCCAGTTACTCTGGTACGCGCCATTGCTTTGCTCACTGATTATTTGATAGGCCAGAGAGAAGCCTGCGCAAGCGATCCATTTCAAGCCTACCAATGAGATGAGCTAAAGCCTAAGGAGCTGAAGAGATGGGTTTGGGTGGCGAAACGTACTTCTTTTAAGCCGCAATAATGGTGATGGTTTGAGGACAGTAGCGGAGAAGTAAAATGCTATCTTTCTCAGCTACGATGTGTAGAGAAATACACCGAAGGAGTAGCTCGTGGTAAGGAGTGATTCAAGCTCTTAATTTATGGCACATGCACACAAAACGCTCGGAGAATCCCTAATGCCTTCTCGTCTGTTGCTTTGACTTTCTCTCGAAGGAGAATACAGAAACAATATTACTGTGGCTGCTTTGCTTTAATTATCCTGTTACTTAGGGTGCTATAATGAACCCTCTTGTGGTCGCCCATATTATAAACGCACGGCAGACCGAATTGCCATTTAGTGCAAGCATTACTAGCAGCAGTCCCATTCTGAACAAATTTGTCAACTCTGTGTTTCACAAGCTTTTGAAATGCAAAAGAAAATGTGCCAGAATTTTTTCTTCTTGACTTTTCTTGCTAAGAAAGTGAGGAGTGGTCAGCGCCTCTTTTTTTGTTTTTTTTTTTTTTTTTTTTGTCAGGTGTCCGCAACCATTACTTCTGTTTTAATTTTACTGAAGCCCCCCGGGGGACTCCCCTTTTAAAGGGACGGGTATGCTCGTCGGAAGATTGGAATTAAAGCCCTAAAGGATACCAATCTGGGCGTGGCTCAGGCTTTATTTCAGCCCTAAAGGAGACCGTGCTAAAACAGAGAACCAAAATAAGAGCTATAGTGATTTAAGTTGCGCTAAAGATGTTTACATCGAAAGCTGTATTCTACTATTCGATTTTAGAAGCATTGCCATTCGATTGTCATAAATCCTTAGTTTTCGTTCATACTCTACCCTAAGCGATACCTGTAGGAGTAAAAATATTGGCTTTCTGTCCTGACCACCTTACGTGAGACCAAAATCTGCAATTTACACCCCTAAGCGAGACGACGAGCATCTCTGTCACTTTCATGCGGAAGTCACCTCCCGTGCATGAAGTATTATTCAGACTGAGTAAAACATTCCTTAGGAGGTAAAAAGCGAAGGTTGAACGCATTAAAAAAAAACAAACGTTTTGAAATCAGTTAAAATTGAAACTAGTTCATCAAGCACTATGGTCATGCTTATTCTACCCCATATCAATTGTGTTTAGCTGCAATTTTCCCTGTCTATCAAGAAAGTAAACTGCGGGTGTTTCAGATCGAAATTCTCCAGTGCCACTTCCGGTGACCGGCTCACAATAGTATAGGTCACACAACTCTTGTTTATAGTTTCTGCGTCTAGCAAACAAATAATCTAGAACAAACATATTTACTACTGGTAAATTGTATTGATTTCCGAAAGTTCGCTTTTGATTGACAGAGGCGTGCAGTTCCTTTTAGCACAGGTCAACGACGATCCCGATTATTACCCCGCCGTCAGGACTGGGTCTAGTAATACCCTTTTTTGTCGGTGGTTTTTTTTTTGTGGTCACTTGCCCAGACCTCCGGTTTTCGCTCGGCCAAAGAAACACTCGTCGTATCTTTCGCTACACAGCCAAGGGCTTTTATCTTGAATGACCGTAACATGTTTTACACCCCCCGGGGGGGGGGGAGAACAACGGCGGGGTCTAATTCCCCTGGGGCTTTTCTTGTAATTTCTCAAACTCGCCGTCGCTAAACAAACATATACTTACAAGCATCGGAAAACTGAGAAGGAGAAGCAAGAGCAAAAACGCCAAAAGATAAGAAATGCCTCTCTAGCGAAATTCTACCTACACATTTTCATATTTCTGTCTCTAAAGTATTTTTCTGGCGTTCCTTTACGCTCTCGTAAGTCTCGGTGACTTGCGGTGTCACGCAATTGTTTACACTGGCGAAAGCCATATTTTCGACAAAATAGGGGTTGAACTCTAGGCTTTGCGGGTCACTTAAAACGATTTGCCCAACGATTTCTTTTCATATTCTAATAAAGCAGTATATAAATAAGCCACAGAAAGTCATTTTATGAAATTCTGCTTATCGCCGATAGTTAAAATTTGCCATATTTTAGAGCTAACATTTGTTTGCAAAAAATTCTCAATTATAGCGTGTTTTTGTAAATCTGTTTCGGGCATAAAAGTAACTTAGATTTTACAAATTTCTTTGTTAATCAGTACAAGAAGACTTAGGAAAACCACAGATGTTATTTGAAGTTTCGTATCTAGTTCTAGTTTGATATGCGAACCGATCAAATTTTGGGAAAATGGCGTTTCACCGGAAGTGGATTTTGAGCTGAACTCGAGAAAAACGGTTTTTGTCAAATTTTCACGAAAGGAAGGTATTTTTGGAAAAACTAACTACAGCCTAGTTTCTCACTAGCGCCTATCTATGAGCAAAATATGAGCGAAATCGATTTTTCCACTTGTGCCACCAAAAGTCGATATTGGTCGATATTTGTGGGAAGTCGCTCTTAAAAAGCACTGAAACAATCTAAGGAAGTAGGAAATGACATTTCAATTATTTTGGTAAACTTCTCTCGTTGGGTGTCCCTGAAAATTTGACTACAGTCAAGAGAGGCCTCTCTTGCTACAGTGCAGTGTTTTAAATGAATATGGAAATATAATTGAACATTGATGTCCCAACTGCCTCATTTTGACAGCGTAAACTGACTATTACGTAAAAATGCATCCTACTGTGCGTGGTACGATTGGCGCGTACTATCTTAGTTGCGTCCGCAAGGTCGAAGGGTTATGTATTGTCTACGGGCTAAATTCACTTGAATTGTAGTTGAAAATGGTATGAAAATGGTATTACACGATTACAAAGCAATGCAGTGCAATGCAATGAAATATACTTTTATTTAACACACAAGTGGAACTAGAATAATTGGCATTGTCGTAACTGTCAGTATACGAAAACTCAGTCTCAGGGTTATTCGACAGTTCTTGTTCTTAAGGTTGTACATTTAATGGCGGTCCTCAAGCATGGAAGAGTTAGGAAAAGAGAGGCTCAAGTGGGGCGAAACACTGTCATTGATAGAGCAGCTAGATCCGGAGGCGGCCGGAAAAACTTTACCTCTGTTGTGTTGTGGACAGCGAATACAAAGGTGTTTATACAGGAACGACTGACGATCAGGAAAACCGTCGTCGCTAAAAACCCAACGAATACAGAACTCCTCGCTGGACTGCATGCGGCCCTCTGATTGTTTTGAAGGAGATGTAGGACTGTGAAGAGTAGTGCAACAGAAGAATGAAAATACCAAGCGCTGAGGTCATCTTCTTTGCTCCCCCACCTCAACTCTTCTCGCAATTTTAGAGCAAAGTATTAACTATTTTTCAAAGATTTTACTGCATTTCGTAGACTTTTGTTTCGCTCGAAATAAAACAGGGGATTGATCGTTGAAGTCATAAATGCTAGTGTTAAAGCCCACGGCGACACAACGGAGTACACTCGAGGGTATCGCAATTCAATAATCTTCATAAACACAGACGGCACCAGGAAAACCAAAAGCATGATGGCGACAATCATCATATCAAACGTTACTTTCTTCTCACGCTGCAACACTGCTGACATCTGTTGAGAGGCAACGGCGTCACCCAATTGTCTGTTTGGACGACGAATGGCGAACAACATTCCAATGTGATTGACAACTGGGACCACGAACAGCCAGGTGGAGGCAAGATCAATTCCGGAGCACGAAGCAAGAATGTATACAGAAGCCAAATTACACTGGCAAGTATGGAAACTTTCATTGCACCTGCGAAAAACCGAAATCTATGTCATTTTTTTTTTAATTAAATGTCAAAAAATGTCTTTAAAATGATAAAAATCCTGACACAAGCATGATCCTAAATGGTTTTATCTGCTCTACCTTAGTAATCTGATGTTCATAGCCAATTATTGGCTGAACTTGTCTAGATATTAACAACATATTTATTAAGTTATTAAGTTATTATTTTTATTAAGTTAGTTCAAGTTTGGTGTATTAATCTCTTACTAACTGAATGCGAGGGCCGTACTGGGGAATATTGGCCCGGGGTCGTGGCAGTGCGGACCGAGCGCAACGAGGTCCGTACAAAAAGGACCGAGGGCCAATATTCCCTAGTACGGTCCCGAGCAAGTGAAGTTAGTAAGTAGTTTATTATATGGCATCACTTTTCGTGAGAAACAACACTTCCAGTAGTTCTTTCAAGTCAATTTCCGGCGCTATGTCATCGAAAAAAGCCCGCGATGATCGTTGCGTGGCTCTTGAATGAAAACTGCTCTTCTTCTATTATATGTGTCAATTTTTCGTCGTCCTCTACAACACAAGATAGTTTGATTTGAAAACACTTCTCCGTACGTTATGCGGAAACAACTCGGGAAAAAGAAGAATAATGAAAAGGCTGCGATAAAATCTCACAAACGTGCTTCGCAAACTGGAAATTGTGGCAGCGTGTTAATCTGTCATGTGAACAAAGGAACACCCGAACTTAAAAAAAAAAAAAACACTGTCCAACAAATACTGCAAGTTGTTTGTGGATGCTGAGAGCAAATTTTCGTCGCACCTAACAAAGTTGTTTTTAGCGCGAGCTACATGTACAGCAAGAGCGGATTTGTGAACAAGCTAAAATTATTTTCACGGATGTCCACTACAACAGCAAAAATCTCGCTCAGGAATGAAGGTACACTGTTATTTCAATACATGTAAGTGTAGCTTTAACTTGTTCTTGTGGAAAGCGGACTGAAGTGATGGCCAATATTAAACTAGACAAGCACGTGATCGTTTCCTTTCGATTTACAGTTGCCGATGAAAGCCGTTTCCTAGTCGTTTTGCAGTTTTCATTATTTTTTCTTGTGAGAAACGTACTCATTTGTTGATGCTGAATTTTAAAAATTATTGTTTAAGTCTTGGCCGATTTACTTGGCTCTTTACAGCTTACAGTCTATAGCCGTACAAAAAAAACAATAAATACACAAAGTCACTGAAGAACGTTCGTTGGCCATGCTTTTTGATTCACTGCTGGCGAGTGTTTTGCTTATATCAAAACGTCGCTATAGTTTTGCGTTCCACGGCCCCCCGGATGCTCGGATCTCATGATACCCCTTCTCAATTTGTTTTATATGGTCTCAAGAATATGTGTGCCAAATTTGATGCTTTTACGCGATTTTTCACGATTTTTCCCTTAACGGACCGGACTACCTTGCGTTTTCGCAGTTTGAATTTTGCGGGAGCGGGAGCGTGAAAAAAAAATATCCAAAAAGGACTGTTTCCATGGTAATGGTCCGTACTGTAAAATCCCGACCGACAACTAACCAATCAGAACACTCGATTTAGACTGGAAAATTGCTTGCCATATAATAACATATATTATTTACTTTAATCTTCAGACGCAGAGCTTCATGGTAAATAAGAATAAGCTTTATCAGTTTTGTGCCTCATAAAGTATCTATCCCTCTACGTCCTGGTGGAGGAAAGTGGATGCCACCACTCTGCAAGATTTTATTTAATTTTTTGAAGACACCCGCTTTTTGTTTTCTTTTTTATCCGTACCCACTAGGTTTATCAACACATACTAGCTGTATGCTCATCCCATAGACAAAGTGGCAAAGTTTGGTTGGAGTCGGTTAGTATGGTTAAGAAGATATGACATTCTAAGAAGCCAAGCCAATTGTGAATAAAAATGCGTATTTCTCACTTTTTCGATGAAAAGTATAAAATGTTGATAAAAAGCAACGAAGTGTTTGATTGTGTGTATTCTATGAGACTGGCATGAAAAATGTTAATTTTCTCCGTTTTTTATACATTCTAATTTTATGGCGGACATCTTGACCGCCATTTTGAAGGACATCACTGGCTCCCAGCCGCGCCACAACCCGTTAAACTTGTACTCGTACAGAACAACACAGTCCCTCTGTCAAAGGTAAAACATTCTCGATGTATTCTAACAAAACAAAAACCCAATGGGGTTTCATCAACCTTCCTTGTACGACAGTGGCGTATGAGTTTACTTGTAAATTTTGACAAATAGGAAGAGGCTACTGTTGTGTATTTCAATTGCAAAAAGAGACGCACAAAGCAGAAGATAAGAACTTTAAGGAACAATAATCATGCATGGTGACTGTGAATATACCTTTTATAAATAAGATGTGTAACAGAACAAGTAAATGAGTCGTTAACAGAGCATCTAACCTTAAGTGTTTGCGTAAGCTCATTTTTGTTTCTGTTATTGGGAAGGAAGAGATGTTTCTCAATATCACTGGGGTCATGAGTATCAAAAGAGTGAAGTGGCTCTCTTAAACTTTAACATGAATGTTTAGTCGTTCATTCTGCTAAAAAAGCGCGGAGTTGAGTGGATTGTCTTTATCATTGAACTTAAAAATACTTTAGTGATTTCGTTTTGGGGTTAAAAAAAACTGACCTTCTTTGGTGACATTGGCATGATATGCCAATGGCTTCGACAAAGCATAATGGCGATCAAAACTGATAATGAGAACACTGGCAAAAGACAGGCCTACTGTAAAAGAATTGAAAGTGTAATACACATCAAAAGCCAAACGTTGGTGTAAACACGACTACTGAGCCTTCAGAAGGAAAAATCGCCACACGATAAACATTGGCTAAGCAGTGATTCCTGTAAGACAATCCGCGAACGCCAGGCTGCACAGCGGAATGTTGCAGGGTTTCTGTAAGAAGAGATTCTTGATGACAGCGAAAATGATGGCCACGTTACTCACAAATGCAAAGATATTAAAAATATTATTGATATTGATATTGATATTGATACTTATTATTATTATCATTATCATCAAAATCATCATCATCATCATTATCATCATCATCATCATCATCATCGTCATCATCATTATCATCATCAGTACGACAGCTTAACTAATAGGACTTAAAGTTTTCCTAATACCTCGAGATGCGCAAAACGTAGCGCAGTAACAAAAGAAGGCACCGGTTTTAACAACAAATGCATATAGTGCGTGGGAAAAATTAAAATAGGAACAAGAATCGATCATATGACTAAACTCCACTGCAAAGCGTTTTTTCCCGACCACTATCTTGCCCAGTTCAAGAAGAAAGCCTATCTCACTTTGTTGTTGTCGCAATCACTGGCCATATTTGTCGAAGCAGATTTTTTCCTCATACTGTCTCCGCTGCGCCAATCAAAGCGCTAGAAATCTAATTATCCTATTCCGAGTTTTCAATAACTGTTATTATGCCTATCTCAGAAAAGAAGGATACCCCTGTTGAAAGTCACTGTCCGGCTGCTTATGTTCGGTGTAAGTGGATAGGTACTGAATACAATACAGTGTTTTCTAGAGAGATGCTACAAGAGGAGTTATATCACAGAATTAATTAGTATCACATGACACTCTTGAGAAATTGACCGAAAGCTATTTTTAAAAAAAGATTACTGCTAATAAGAACCACTTTAAAAACAAACATGTTGCTTAAATCGAATGCTAGATCTCGCAGCCAAGCTCCTCCAAACAAAATCTGTATTTGCTATATTTCACATGTGAAAAAAGCGATATTAATATTTAGTATAATTGCTCAGGTGATTATAGAGAAGCGCGCGCACTGATTGGTCGAGGATTACGTCAGATCTTGCTATAATCACCCCGCGCGAGGTGATAATAATATTGAAGCACTAATT
>Ga0126336_10000272_pt1 | contig 18593 bp, 26 predicted proteins | sample SidCmetagenome_FD_92530 | JGI IMG/M metagenome (GOLD analysis project Ga0126336, IMG submission 92530) | Coral microbial communities from El Islote,Puerto Morelos, Mexico - Siderastrea C C metagenome | ecosystem: Host-associated > Invertebrates > Cnidaria > Coral | place: El Islote,Puerto... | reverse complement strand
TTCAGTTAGTTCGTTGTTATGTATTGCTCAAAATGTTCGCTTCGAAATCCCATACAAAGTCTTATATTTTGAAACGCCATTTTTAATGATATTCAAATATTATGCTTGGGCTTCCTATGGTGGGACTAGGCGCCACAATCACATGCACAATCACAATAGAATGGATTGTGAGGCAGCCGCAAGCAAACTTCGAGCGAACGAACAGTAGCTGACACGTTTAATAGTAAAGTAAAACACGTTCTTTATTTTAAAAAGAAAACAGTTTTAGTCGGCAAACACGACTATGTGGTGCCAAGCGTTGCATTAATAATTTGTGTGCGAAATGCGACGTAAGCTAAAATTTTCAGAATTGAAATATGCCTTCACCATACTCGAACATGCCGTCAAAAGCGAAACTGGTAAATGTAACTTAAAAAGCAAAACTAAAAAGCAAAAGTTATGATGATTAGAAGGAGAATTAGAGAAAAATAGCAAGTTTTTTCCTGAGTTTATTTTTAGTTCACGGAGCATTGCACTGAATTTCAATAGCCCATTTTACAGTTGTGTGCTTAGTGACCTGGCCTTTGAGTGGAAGTGAGGCTGGAGTTGTTCTCATGCTATCTAGTTTGTGTTTACATACGAAAAGCAGGAGGGTTTGTATCAAAACAAGGTCACCTCCAGCCTCGCTTCCACTCAAAGGCCAGATCACTAAGCACACAACTGTAAAGTGCACTATTTGCATACTATGAGTCTCAAAATAAATTGTGCGAACGATGTGGGAACAAATCGAACCTTTCTAGATCTTTTGCGCACCTAATCCTTGGATGATAATTGAAATAGTAAATGAAACTCATGTTGAAACTCAAAGGCAATGCCAACTGTAAAAGAATTTGTTAGAAATAGCGATATATAGCCCGGAGTTAGTTTCAGTTCAAAAGTGCATCAAATTTGCAAAACGGGTGAAATCTGACCTTTTCAATGGACGTTAGATGGTATGTAACTCAACAATTCTATCTCTATGATATCTGTTTTAATTCTTCTAGCTGTTGCAAATGGCACGAGTTTCCATTTCTTTCTTCAACTAACGTCAGCGTTCGGCAAAAGTGCTCAGAAGTCACAGTTTGTGAATCACGGTAAAAGCAATAATCATGTGAAACCTATCACATCATAAAATCATCGGCGCGCGACATCTCGCTTATTGAAGTTACTTAATCTTTGAAACAAAGGAAACAAAAGGCTATTCAAACACCACCGCATCCTATATTCTTTACCGCGGTATTTTTGACCGCAAAAAACCGAAGTAAAACCGGAGTTTTCAAAGAAGTTCAACGAGGTTTTCCCGAGGTCAAACCGGAGATACAAACTGCGATTCCACCGCAGCAGTATCGCAGAAAATGCACCAATACTTTCGAGCGGTGTATAATGAAATAGAAGTACTGTTCACTATTTTAATTATGACTACAATTAACTGCACCATATTTCTACTACTGTTAACTACACTATACTAATAAGACTATTAAGAAACGATCAGAAAGCAGTTAAGAAAGTGGCTTGTTTAGCCACTGGTGTCAGAGCATCACATTACCATGAAACAGCTCCTAACTAAAAGAAGCTTCTTTTATAAGCTTCAGTGTTTGCCCTGGAGACAAAACCATTATAATCTGAAGTTCTTAATTTGTGCCAGTGAACATTGTTCAACCAGGTAAATTTTTTAGTTAAGTACGCTGGGACTAAATTATTCATGGTCTTGAACTGACACCAAGGCTTCACCAGTTTATAGTTCAGACAAGAGTTGTGATGATCTGACACCCCAGTCTGATCCAGTAATAATGTGCGCTGCCCTACTTTGCAATTTGTCAAGTTTGAGTACAAGACCTTTACCACAATTTCCCCAAACTGCACTACAGTGCTTTTCAACTGCCATAATTTAATTTTATAGTACTGGTATTGCACATTAACTTCTTTTTCACTCTTCATATAAATAAATTAACCCCTATTGAAAGCCAACCCTACTGACTGGCTAGAACCTTACACAGGGGACAAAATAGCCACCTCTCTTTACACAGTCATGTGTGTTCTTTGACTTCTTGAGAATTAAAAATGTTTTCAGAGATAAGGCAACCACCCAAAGATGCATTCATTTGATAAGAGACAAGGTAATGAGGACAGCCAGCTAGAATCAGCATGATCTTCCAAGTTATTTTCAAGACCATAGGGGAGGCTCCGCCCGAAAGGGGTACCTTTTTCAGGCTTCAGGTATATAAAAGGGTAGGGATTTCATGAGCTGAAGTATATGAAAGGATAGGGAAATCTGTCATTAAGGTATTTAAAAGGGCCTTTAATTAAAATATTTCAAGTAGATAATAACATCTGGTTAACATCTCTTCCGGTAATACTGTTCTCCCCCAATGTCGTTCATTAACTGCATTCCAAGGGTTTAGAAAAGGGATGCAGTGTTCTTAAGTAGGTACAGTATGTGAAACGGGTACCCTATTTCAATGGAAGGTATACGAAAGGGGTACCTTTTCTGTCAAAAATGGTATATAAAAGGGTAAAAATTTGGACCTCAGGGCGGAGCCTCCCCGTACAAAACTTTGTTGAGTACCCCCGCCTCCCCCGGGTTAGCAGCCTGACGTCAAAACTGTCACCTCCTGCTGGGTAGTCTGGTTACAAGACAAGTCTTGCGTGGCTTTGACTTGTTTCAGTAACCAGGAAATGAAGACAATCAAACTGATAAATTTTATGAATGTTGTTTTCCGAGATGGCATCACAGAATCACAAAATTCAACATTGGGAGGGAAAGAGCACAACTGTAAGCCTGAATATGAGTACTGCATGGGGTGTCCCAACTTAACGTGAAGACGGCGGCAGATCAAAGAATTGGATGGTTTTGCGCAGAGGTTACTTATTTACCTCCTGGAACATAGGGTGACCAAGAAACTTCTGCTTGCAGGGTATAATATGGTGGGATTATATTTGGCTAAAAAATGACCCCATAGCCACCGAAATAGGCACTAAGGTCACATTGGTAGCCGGCATTTCCCTTTGATTACCAAAAAAAAGAATAAATAATGATAAATAACAAGCAAGAGTGTTGGCAGCCATCAGTAAATCAAGTGATGATAAAGTATATAAACACTTGTTGGCCTAACAGGGCCAAAACAGTGCGCTTTTCTCAACTGGTCTTTTGCAATGGGTACACGTACTAAGATTTGAAAATTTCTCAGATCTCTTCCCGACACGATGGTGATCAACAGTTGAGCAGAAAACCACAAAAAACTGCCTCAAGACAGTTGTTTTGCAGGAAACTCTCAATTGAAATTTCAGGTCCATACAAACTCTCACATCACACTTTGGTCACGCAAGGTTTTTGTAATGTCTTTGTAGTGGAGCCTGCGGCCAGCGGAGCTCCATTGCTAACCAAATTTGGTAACCTATCGATCCGAGAAATTTTGGTTGTGACGTAATAACCACGTGACCGTACGTCCGTGCATCCATCCGCACAGACTCTGTGGGAGGGGGAGGGGAGTCCCAAGACAACCCGACGGGGGGTATTACGTAGAGAATGCCATCTCTTCTTGGCGGGAAATCGCATGACCATCATCGTCGCTTTTGAAAATGAGGTTTCTTTAAAGGCTTAAGCTTCTTTAGCAAAACGATTGTACAAGAGTAGAAAAAGTTCAAAAGAATACTGGTAGAAGGCAAAAAGTTCAAGTTACAAAAGCTTTCTTCACGGCGGAGAGCTTGCCCTGTTCTGAGGTAAGTAAAGCTTTTAAAGGGTCTAAGGTACATGATTTTGAGTACTACAGTAAAAGAAATTACGTTTTGAAATGGGAATTCCACGATTTTGGAAGTGTAACGCGAATTGCATTTAAGTATAAACTTACAGGTTTTCGAATAAACTTTTTTCAAAATGAATTCTGTCCATTATTTTGTGTTTTTTCATAACAGTAGGTCTAAGCACAGTCGCAAGACAACTAGCTGCACAAGCATCACTTCAGTGAGATTACGACGAACAGTTGCTTTCAATTTTGACTGCCGGGTACATCTCTTTGCGCAGTTGTCGATTTTCTTGTCCTAGAAGTTTTCAATAGTAACAACCTTTTAAGCAAAGCAGTTGTTGGTTTAAGGCTATTTTATCTCAAAAGCTTCCAAAAACAGTCTTGTGCATTCCTCAAAGGAGTCAAAGCGGGTAACTTTATATAGGCTTAGGGACCATCGACATATTCACACGTTCCCCGCTTAACGTCCACCGGACATTATGGTCAGACCCCCTCCCCCCGCTCCTCCTTAACGTCCACTTGGAATTTCGCACTCCATGTTTTTCTAGAGCCGATGAAATTAGTTTCGTAAAATCTAGTGAGTGCGTGTTCCTTCTGCGCCATCTTTATACCGTGGTAAGTTTTTCTCTTCATGTTCTGTTATCAGCATAAGTAAAATGTGTTTCTTTTAACACATTATTTTGGTTTTGTCCTAGAATCCCCACTCTAACATCCAAATCTTTACTTTCCTCAACCCCCTCCCCCCCTAAACGTCCAGTGGACGTTAAGCGGGGAACTTGTGAATATGTCGACGGCCCCTTACTTCGCATCCGCAAAACTTGTGCCGGCATAATTTAAAGCGTGTTTGGTGTATGTTGTTTTGAATCTTGATGGTCTCTAGTTAGAGAACGAAATATAACAGTTATTTAAAACACTATAAGTGAAGCAGTTGTTGGTTTAGACGTATTATATCCAAAAAGCTTCCAAAAACAATTCTGTGCATTTCTAAAAGCGCTCAAATTTCAAACAATTTGCAGCCGCAAAACTTACGCCATAGAGTTAAGCATGTTTGGTGTTTGTTTGTTTTCAATCTTGATGGTCTCAAGTTAGAGAACGAAATATACGGTTTACTTAGGTAACTATACAAAGCAAAGCAGTTTTGAGTTTAAATCTATTTTATCCAGTAAGTAATGAGCGCTCGAATTTTTTCTCGGCTGCAATAAAAAAACCTACACGACATTTCTTTGATAAGTTTATTACAAGTGCTTCGAAGCTCCCCATATCCTTTCTTTCTGTATCGAAGAGACCCACCCCTCCAATTTTTGAACCAATCAGAAGCTAGTGCCAGGACGAATTATCACTTGATCACGGACAAGCAGGTAGGGGTCAAAGCTCAACTTGGGGTAGGTGACCGGAAGTGAATGGAAATGCGGAGGTCATGTGATTTTTGGCAGGAAACCGCGGACCCGTAAGTGAAAAAGAGCATCGCGGCCGGCTGCCGCCGCGCGCGTGGAGGATTGGGCCCAGGGCCAGGGCAGCGGCGGGCGCGCACGCTGTGGGGAAAATAAGGATTTATAGTGTGAGTTCGAATCCCGTCGGGGGGGAAATTTTTTTGGGAGTTTTTTGTTTTTTTGGAGGTCAGAAAATTTTTTGTCGGGTCGAGGAGAGTAGGAGAAAAAATGGATTGGTTGTGGTTGTTGTTTTTTGGGCTGGGAGGTTTTTGTCAAAGAAGAAGAAACGATCGATCGATGGATCGAGCTGAGTTCGGATTCAAACCTCCTGTTTTTTAAAAATATAGTTTATTGGTTTCACTTGTATGACAGTTTTTTTTATTCATATCAAGGTAGCTTGTCGACTCTGTCATGATTTTCTTCTGGATGGTAATTCTTTTCTTCCCTGGAGTTCCGTGTTTCAGGAAAAAATTCAACATGGCGCCGATCTCTTCTCGGGAAAAAGTTTTTCCTCTCGCTTGTCTCACCGCGTTACAGTCAACCCATCGTTGGATTCTAAAATGTAGAGCAAAACAAAAATAAGAAATGAATGTTTTCTGGTGTAGTGAAAATGATTTTTTTCACAACAACGGGGGAATGGAAAAAAAATTGCGAGCTGGAAAAGAATTGCGATGGTTCGCAAAAAGTTTTTTCGAGGCAACAAAAAAAGTAGATTCATTTGAAAAACAAAAGAGGACTAAAACACAAATGTGTTTTGATCTGAGGTTTGTTTTCTTGTGAAAAAACGCTCAACACTTAAAAAAATATTTTTTAGCTGACAGTAAGAAAAAATGTTGCTTACTTTGCGTGAAGGTTTGCTTGTTGTTTTCAAAAGCCACTCGCTTTCTTCTCGGAGAAAATACGAGTTTTCACCTCGTTTGTCTCACCGCTTTACAGTCAGGACATCCTTGGACTGTGGAAAAAGAAATACAGGGAGAGTAAAAAAATAAAGGAATAAAATATTCTTTCGGGTAGAAAAGGTTTTTTCACAACAACGCGGGGAATGGGAAAAAATTGCAAGCTAAACAGAACCACTTCGGTTTTCAAATTTTTTTTCGAGGCGACAAAAAATAGATTCATTTCAAAAACAAAGAGTATTATAAGACACAGTGTTTTTCCTTGAAAAGTTTGTCGTTGTCGACACACAAAAAAAGAACGATGTCATGATTGATGTATAAAAAGAAATGATGTCATGGTAGGGTATTAAAAGCGCGAACACGCCAGGATTTTCTCATTCTTTCCCGTCATGGAACCCAACACCGACTCTGACGATGAATTGAACAACTACATGAACGTATGGGAACAACAAGGTGGTGCTTTACCCAATCGAAGAGGACATTATCGATTTAGGCGCGTACAATTTCGCGAATGGAACGCACGCCGTTATGGCATCAGACGTACAAGCTACCATCTGCGCGTGGAAAACCCCCCAGAAGAATTTCCAGAAGGTCATGGCAACATTGTGCGTGCCTTTGCAGAAGGCTTAGCAGATCAAATAGAGGATTTAACTAGAGATATACCAGACCATGATCGAATTCAGATATATTTATCTTCGAACCGTCTTCAATCGGCGCACACCTCGGCCAATGTCACCGTCGGTGATTGGCGGGATCCGCTCTCTGGTGCAAGACGAATATTGGATCAAATTAGAAAAATGCTGAATTCTAACGAATATTTTTAAGTTGACGACTCACTGCAGCTCAATGTGACACTTATCACGATGCCGGAACCTGCCAGTGGCAAACGCAAATGGAAATTTGGAACAGCTTGCCACTCAGACTTTTTAAACGGTCTGTGATCCAAATAAAAAACAAAGACAATCTCTGTTGTGCACGCGCTCTCGTGGTCGCCAAAGCAAAAGTCGACAACGATCCTCAGTACAGTGCCATTAAAAATGGTACTCTGTTCAATCCTACAGAGCTAAAGCGGAAGCAAGAGGAAGCAAGAGGAAGCAAGAGTCCCATCAGACCGTCCTAGAAGCGATTCCACTCTTCGAAATCATCTTGCCAGAATATCAGATTGTTGTGGTCAGCGCCGAACACGGATATGCCATCGTGCATAAGGGACCTGAAAGGGATAAACAACTGATTTTGCTTTCGCACGACGGACATTATGACGTCATTACCAGTTTGCCTGGTTTCTTCAGTAAAGTCTATTTTTGTTTAGATTGTGAAAAAGGTTTTGATCATAACGACCTCAGTCACCATTGCTGTCCTGGCAACAACTGCTGGTGTTGCCACCAAACAGATTGTCCAGACTTTGAAACCAAACGAAAACAAGGACTTGCGACCATCGATTGTCCCGAATGCAATCGTAAATTTTTCGGCGACACCTGTTGGCTCAATCATGTCACCAAAACCAGTTCCGGTCAACCTTCCAACGTCACAGATCGTGTGTGTTGCACTTACCGAAAGTGCAACATTTGTCACACTACTTATAACTTACAAAAAATAAAAGAGCATCGCTGCGGCGAACAAGAATGCCCTTGCTGTCATCGCATCTGTAATTTGAAACAACACAAATGCTTTATTCAACCCATCAAGAAAAAAAAGAAAAAGAAACGAGACGACGAAGAAGAAGAAGAGAACGAAGAAGATGATGAATTCATGGATGAAGACGAAGACGGTACTATCTTCATTTATTTCGATATAGAGGCTCGCCAAGACAAAGGCAACCATGTTGCCAACTTATTGTGTGCCGAAACCGACCACAACAATCAGCAATACACTTTTTGGGGCGAATCATGTGTCGCTGATTTTCTACAATGGTGTTACCACTTAGCCCATCAAGCGGATGTCGAACAACTAGTGGTTGTCGCTCATAATTTCAAAGGGTACGATGGATACATGATCATGGAACAATTGTACAAAGAACACATCACACAACTTCATCACATTGTCAATGGCACCAAGATTCTCACCCTCTCGATACCACAAATCAAGTTTATTGACTCGCTCAATTTCTTACCCATGGCTTTGGCGGAGTTTCCCAAAACCTTTGGATTGACAGAACTCCAAAAAGGCTTCTTTCCACACTTTTTTAACAAACAAGAGAATGAGATGTATGTTGGCTACGTGCCCGATAAACAGTACTATGATCCCGATGGCATGTCACCCACAAGAAAGAAAGAATTTGAAACTTGGTGCAATGACCAAGTCAGACAACGCGTCATCTTCCATTTTCAACAAGACTTGTTGAAATACTGTCAATCCGACGTGAGATTGTTGAAAGAGGGGTGTATCCAATTTCAGAAAAGCTTCAAAGAAGTCGCCGGGTTCAATGCCATGCTCAACTGTATCACCATTGCTCAAGCATGCGGTATGGCGTATCGACGCAATTGGATGCCCAAAAACACCATTGCCGTTCAACCTTTGCACGGATGGCGACCCACTCACAATCACTCGCGCGCGGCCCTCGAATGGCTCTGTTGGCAAGAACACAAGTTACGTCCCACTTCTGCCGTCGCCGCAGCCCCGCCGCACATCGCGCACGCCGGTAATCAAGGCGAACGCCTCTTAGATCATGGTCCACTCCAACGCTTTTTAGTGGATGGGTACGATGCTACTACCAACACTGTCTATGAATTTCATGGATGTTTCTAACATGGTTGTGTCACCCATTTTCCTCATCGCATGCAAAAGCATCCCGACCACGAAGGAAAAACCATGCATGATGTACGCCAAGCCACCACCGAACGCACACAACAACTACGTCAACTCGGTTATTGTGTCATCGAACTGTGGGAATGACAATGGAAAACCATGAAGAAAGCAAATCCCGACATTCAAACGTTTGTCGAACAACTTCAAATCGACACCCCTCTCAACCCAAGAGATGCCTTTTTTGGGGGACGCACCAACGCTACAACACTTCACTTCAAAGCAGAACCTCACCAGCAAATTCGTTATGTCGACGTGACATCCTTGTACCCACGGGTGAACAAAAATGGGTTCTATCCTGTAAGTCATCCACAATTCATCGATCAACCTGGCCACACCGACATCAGCCAATATTTTGGATTTATAAAATGCCAAATTTTACCACCCTACGAACTTTACCACCCTGTGCTGCCACACCAACAAGGAAAAAGGGTACCAAGTCTTGTACATCTATGAAGTGTGGCACTTTACCGAACAATCTGATCTATTGCTCAAGGCTTACATTAATACTTTCCTCAAAATTAAACAAGAAACCTCCGACTGGCCCCATGGAAGTAACACAGAGGAAGAACGACAAGCCTACATTGAGGATTGCTGGTGACACGAAGGGATTCATTTGAATCCTGACAAGATTGAAGATAATGCAGGCTTACGCAAAGTTGCCAAACTCGATCTCAACAATTTCTGGGGTAAATTTGGGCACCAAGACAATCAAACTCAAGTCACCACATGCATCAATCCCTCGGATTTCTTCACCATGCTTCAAGACGATCAACAACTCATTCATCGTCTTGAAATTGTCAACGAAGACATGATTCACATCTATCACTCGTACGACGGTCCTTCCATTCCCATGCAAACGAACGTCAACATCTTCGTTGCTGCCTTCACCACCTGTTACGCCCGACTCAAACTCTATGAAACCTTGGATCTGCTCAAAGAACGTGTTCTTTATTTTGACACTGATTCCGTCATCTACTGGTGGGAACCCGGTTTACCCGAAGTACCTCTTGGCCAGTATCTCGGAGACTTTACCAACGAGATTAAACCCGTCAAGATCAACGATCAACTTCATGAAGATTGGATCACCGAGTTTGTCAGTGCCGGCCCCAAAAATTATGCCTATCACACTGAACACGGCAAACAAGAATGTAAAGTCCGAGGGTTTACTCTTAACGTACGCGGTCAAGCCAGTCTCAACTTTGAGGTAATGAAAGATTTCATCCTAGCAGAAGTACTAGAACCCGAACCAGAACCACGCATCATTCCAACCACCAATCCGCACAAGATTCAACGCGTGGCAGAAAGCAAAACCATCAAAACCATCCCTCAAACCAAGAACTACAAACTCGTCTTTGACAAACGCATCTTAAACCCTGACACCTTTCAATCTTATCCCAATGGATATAAATTTCGAGGCTCATCTTCTTCAAATTAAAACATACATTGAAACTGTTCTCAACGATTCTCAAGAGACAATGGCTTATCTTCTTTATCGTTGTGTAGGAACTGATCGTGTGTAGCACAATTTGGAGAGAACTGAGGGGCAGACCCTCCTGCGAGAGACAGTGTACATGTGCATACAAGAAAACCCATTGTTGATCCACAGAGCGACATGTGCTATCCACCACACCCTCGTGTCAATAAAAAAAAGTTGTTTGAAAAAAATCTCTGTCATCTTTTTTCTCTGGGGGGTCGCCCACACCCATAAAAACCCGTCTCCCAGTGCCTTTTGTGCATTTGCCCCCTAGACGCGGTCAAGACCAGACGTGTAGGATGGAGCTCCGTGGCAAGGAAGAGCTTCACTTGCAACACTTGTTGAATAATTTGGGGTACAATTTGTTGCAGTTTAGTAATTGAATGACTGACATGATCGTGTCCAGTTCCCCTGAATTAAGTCTGATCGCTCAAACTCAGAGGATGACCTCCCTAGGACTCTTATCGATGAAAACCATGGAATTGCAACAAGCGTGGGATCAATTTGAATACGCCTACAAGAGCATTGGGATCCAATGGCCGGATGATTTTGATGTAGCCTTTCCCAAGAAACATGAGTACGCATCGCATGAAGAAGAAGAAGACAAGCTGATAGGCAAAAAAAAAGTGGTGAAAGAATCCAAACCCAAGAAAACCAAACGAAAACACACAGGGGATACGGAGCCACCGCCACCCCCTAGCCACCGCCACCCCCTCCGGAACCCTCACCGGAACCATCACCACCCTTGAAGGAATCCAAAAAAGACATTTAAGAAAGACCATAACAACCTTTCCAAAAAGAAGAAGAACCATGGCATCTCCTTCTCGTACCCGTGTCCCTGTTAGAGGGCACTCGTTTGGAAACAGCTGCAGTGGAACCCGACCTTTTGTACGAATTAGATTCCTTGTATGCGTTCTATCATTCTCAATGGTGGTGTTACCGTCAAAGGTATTTTCATTTCAAGTGGCTTCACACCTCCTTGAGTGCCTTGGCCCTGGTGGTGACCGCCGTCGGTATGGTGGTCGGTTCCCTGATGGAGGACAGTCTATAGGTTACCTGTTTGTCCACCTTGGGTGTGGCTCTGAAAGGATGGAACCATTTTAAAAAATTTCCTATCACAATGGACATGTGCTTTCACCAGCTATGCCAAGACCTTGACTGAACTACGCAATTACGTGCGAGGCCTTCCGTTTGACGAAGATACCTTTCTGGTCAAGATGCAAACTTTGGACGACACCATCACAGATTTTGCGCCGCCTTTACCCGATGCCTGCGGTCAAAAGTATCGCGCTTGTTTGAAGCACGTACCAGTGGAAGGTGACAGTGTGGATCATGGCAATCTTCGTGCCCCACCCAGTTTGAACGCAACACATTTATCTTTCTTAGAGAAGAAAAAAGCATATAAAAAACCATGATTTGCATTAAAACATGTTATTGTATTTGAAAATCAGTGTCATGAAAGAGTCATCATTGCCTTCTTTGTTAGAATACTTGTATTTAGGGGAAGACAGTCCCTACCCCCTCAGTGGGAACACGCAATCTCTCTTGGAGGTTGGCCGTTCCCTGGGTATTCCCCAGAAAACCACTTTGCACTATTTGCAAGGAGAACCGACCTACACGTTACATCGCCCGCGCCGCGTGCGGTTTCCTCGTTCCAAAACGGTGGTCAATCCTAATTTGGATAGTACCTGGCAAGTGGATTTGGTGGAAATGCAAGATCGTCAATTGATTGCAGCCAACAAACGCACCCGTTATCTCTTAACCATTATTGATGTCTTGTCCAAGTACGCTTGGGTGGTGGCCTTAAAGAGTAAACAAGGCACGGCCGTCCGTGATGCTTTGCAACATGTGTTAGAAACCCACCAAGATTGTCGTCCTACTTACCTACAAACCGATCAGGGTAAAGAATTTTACAATAAGCATGACCAACAATTGTTGGACGACTGTGGCATTCACCATTATTCCACCCGAGGGGAACCCAAAGCAGCGGTGGTCGAACGATTTAATCGGGCTTTAAAAGAGCTCGCCTACAAGTATATGACCGCTCACAACACCCCAAAGTACCTGGAAGCTTTGCCAGAACTTGTGCAACGATATAACACCCGGATTCATTCGTCCACCCAGATGGTTCCCGCGGATGTGACCCCAGACAACGCATCGGTGATTTGGCGTCGTCTGTACAAACCCTCTGACACCTTACCAATTTCAAGTGGGGGATTTTGTACATACCTCTAAACGCGTCAAGCGAGGCCCCTTTGGACCTCAGAGTTATCGCGGGACGTTTAGTCAAGATGTGTACGTGGTGAGCACGCGCCATCGCTCCCTTTACGACGGAGTCAATTATTACAAATTGAAAACATGGCAAGGTGAAAAAGTGGCAGGTCGTTTTTACGAACCGCAACTACAAAAAGTGCAACCATGGCCTAACCACTGGCGCATCAAGAAAAAGCTTAAATACAAGGGACGTGGCCCCTCGCGTCAAGTTTTGGTGAATTGGCAAGGGGTGGCTCCCAGTTATCGTTCGTGGATTCCCACCCAAGCTTTGAAACAGTATGAGTGAGTCCAACCAATGTGATTTTGTCTTGTACTTAAACAGTGCTGACCAAGGCACACATCCTTTGGAACCTGGGGTGACCACCGTACGAGCTGCGTTTTGTCAGGAACTCGAAAGACCATTGACGTTAAGTGATAATTGGAAAGTGGCTCTCTTGAGTCTCGTTTACACCCATTCCTATGGCAATGCCGTTCTTAAATCACCACAAGATTTTCACTACGATGTCATGGATTTGTCTCAACTGGGTCCCCCCTTACGTACCTTACAATTGTCTCCTCACAAACACTTTACGCATGTAGAACAAGTCTTGGAAGATTTGTTCGAAAAGCTCAAGGTGCCCGTTATTCCCACCTTGTCCGGTGGCAAGTATCATTATGGTCAACTGCACATGGAAACGCCCAGCACCACCGAAATGAACTTTCCTACCAACCCTAAACTGGATTACTTTCGCCGCGACATTGTCGATACGTATCTCGCCACCCATGGTTTTGGTAGTTTACCTACCACGTTTCCACGAATCAAACAATACATCAACGACGCGACACTGACGCTGATGGGAGCCGATAAAGTCAAGTATATCTGGACACTCAAGGACAGTCCCACTCGTCCTACTACTCATTATGCCATCGAAATGTGGTCTCATGCTTATTACGACCTGGGGGAATCGTTGGCTCTGTTTATGGGATTTCTCGAACCTGATCCCACCCGTCCTGGCCAAACCCGCATCGTGGCTCACAAGACCGTCTATGCTGACACGGGTGATGGGACTCAACCCAACTGGGTGGTCTCGCGCTTAGATTTGGATCATGTGGGGATCATCCAGCAAGATTATCAGTTAGGAGGTGTTCGCATCTCTCTCAACATTACCCTCCAATGACTTCGATACATGCTTAAAAGAAAAGCTGTCTTTGACATGGGTGCCTGGATTCAAGACCCCAGCCCTTTAACCCCTCACATGCGAGGAGCATCACCCCTAGCTTTGGTGAGCCTCGAACCAGGACGGTGGGGATTGCAAGTGGCACCTCTCAAGAGCGTGCGGTTTAGACAAAGTGGTGGGGGCCTCGTCGGTGATGGGATGTATGCAACTCTTACCCAACTTGCAGACCCCCTTGGGAGAAGATGTTGTCTTGTCTAACGTGGATTTTACTAAATGTTATGTGGAATTTGATATTGTGGAATGCAGTGTAACAGGAGGTCGACAACGTCACGCCTTGGGTACACAGTTCCCTTACCCAGTTAGATCTATGGTCAAACGTGTGAATACCATCCCCAACATCTGGATTTTCGCGCCTTGGCAGCTCCCACTCGCCATTTGAATCAACTACGAGTGCATTTAAGAAACGCCGACAATCGGGGCATTCCATTCTACACCGGTCTGGACGGCTTATCGCTGTATTTTCATCGCGGCCCTACTACTTCGTCTCTGACCTCCCTCGGCATGAGTTTTCAAGGAGGACGTCGTGTGACCTTAGAGAGCAATGCCCAAAAGGATGTGTTCCCGCAGCGTTTCGTCTACGTCTCCCTGAGATGTGGAAGTTGGATTCTTCCTGGGAAGTGGGTTTAATGCAATTGTTGTTACCTCACACGTGGCACAACATCCTAGATCGACAAGTGCAGTTTCGGTTGCATTACAATCGCACGTTTAATGTTTCCATGTATCTCCCAGCGGGTGCTTATGTCACCATCCAAGACGTGGTGGAAGGTTGGATGGGAGTCATGGAAGCCAACATCCCTCAGAACGACAAAGCGTCTTTCACTTCTCTCAAACTGGAATTGGATGGTAAAGGATTTTACACTTTGACGTTTCCCGATGCGGAATTCTCCGTTTACATCCCGGGTTGGTTGGCACGTGTCTTGGGTTACTTGGAGTGGGAGACGTGGAACATTCCGTTTTACTACCGCTCCGATCAACGACATCCTACGGTAGAAATTACTCAACGTGATGCTAATGGACGACCCACTGAAGTGGAATTGACTCGTAGTCATACCATGGCCAAACACAGTCAGACCAGCGTCTGGGCCACCATTTCGAAAAACTTATTTCAAAACATCTACGTGCATTGTGACATCATCGAACCAGTGTACATAGGATCACAGATGGCCAAAGTCATCTTAACCCATGGCGTCAACACCAAGAAACAACTCTTGGAAGATGTGTAAATCCCTCACTTGATTTTTTACCCCCTGAGTCAGTTGCAGTTTTGTGACATCAAAATCGATATAAGGGACAACTTAGGACGTCCCATTCCATTCCAAGGCAGTGACGGCCACGCTGTATTTTCGCCGACGTTCTCTCCCGTGATTAGACCATGGTGATGAAAAACAATTTACCATCCACAATTGGGTGGACGTGAGTCCCACCACCTGTGCCTTTCAAGCAGGGGGTCAGACTTACAAAGAAGGCACCCCACCTTACCAAGAAGGAGGTTGGTCCCCCCTCTGGGCTCTAGCTGGTCAAGGCGCTACCTCGGTGGGCAAAGATGTGATGCGTCAAGCTGCTAAACAATTTCGTCAATCTTTTTGTCACAAGGATGAAGAAGAAGCACCCCCAGAAAAAAAAGAAGAAGAAAACTCAGAAAGGTGGTGTGCAACCTTTGTTATCCTGGCTTGAGCAACTAGGAGCTGGAGGGAACACTTATCGAGCAGGCACCGATCCGTATCAAGGAGGCATCCTCCCTGCGTTAATTCCTTTCCTTGCCCAACAGATGGGAATGGGTCAACAGAAAGGAGGATTTTTAGGTCCTATCATTGAACCCATTGGGGATTTGATTAAGATGGGAATTCAAAAGAAAGCGGTCCAACGTGGACGTGGAGCGGGTCAACAAAAAGGGGGATTTTTAGGCATTACTGAACTCGTTAAGAAAGCAGCCCAACGTGGACGTGGAGCAAGTCACTCCAAGAAAAAGAAACGATCCAAGTACATCACAGGTTCGTCGGTGTTGGATCCTCAGACCACCTTGAATTGATTGTTTCGTCGAGCTGATCAATTTCAGCACCCCAAGTAGGCATGGGACCAGGACGTCGCCGCCCTCGTCGAAGTCACTGTTTCCAAGGGTTACCCTAAGAAAAAGCATGTAAAGGAGAGACGCATTCTTTTTTTCACAGACGACACACGTCAAGCACCACGGACATCAAGACTTTGAGTTTAAAGGAGGACCGACGACCTTACAACTATCGTCCTCAACGACCTATCGATGCCCCCGAATACAAATGGCAATTTGAAGACATCAAACCTTTGACAAATTCGTCCACCCCCTTGCAATTTCGGATCAATGATCGCCCTTACCCCTTCTGCCCGCGGGAAATGGAACTGCATTTGAAAGTGAAGTTTAAACTAGCTGATGTCAAAGCTCCAGCCTATCACAACACCACCACCGAATTCATCATTGGACCCGTCAATAACTTTGGGTACAGTTGCATCCGTCAAGTGCGTTGCAAAGTCAACAATGCCGAGACCGAATCAGCTTCGTGGGGTTATTTTGGCTTACCGACAATATTTTGAAACCCTGTTGGAATCTGACCCGTGGGACGAGATGGCCAAACTGAAACGTCAAGGATGGTACCGAGATGTAGCAGGACAAATGGAGAAATTGGGTGGCAAGGTAGAGGATGCTGCAACCCAAAATGCCTCGGACATCGCTCGCCAACAGAACTTGGTGAATACCACAGGCGAATACGAATTCAACGTCACACCCATTCCTAGTAATTTCACGCAAATTGAACAGAATGTCCCACCCAACACCAAAGTGGAATTTGACACTGAATTCAATACCCCCGAATTTGCTTTGTTGGCCCGCAAATACAAAGATGATGGAACTGGACAAGTCACCACATCTAGTAACAAAGTGTCCTTTGAAGTGATGGTCTCCCAATGTTTCATCCGTGTTTTACCAAGTTCCTAGAGAAAGCATTGTGAAGTATATGGAAGAACAAGTGGAAGCCACCAGTGTGGTCAACCCCCTGACCTTTCCTTTTTGCCGCATGCGCTGTGACAACTATCAGTTGCCAGCCAACCAGACTCAAATAGATCTGAATGATGTGTTTCGAGGAAGAGCACCGTGGTTGTATTGGATGGTCTTGGTAGTTGACGAATGTTACCAAGGACATTTTGGAAAAAATCCTTTTAATTTTACTCAAATGAATGGTCTGTCCGTGGAATGTACGGCCAATGGGGTGCCCGTCCCTAAAGCCAGTTTGAATCTGACCAACAAGTATGAGATCTATGACCTTTTGCTGAATGCTTCAGGCAAAAACAAACGAGATGCTTATCTCTTGGATCCCGATACATTTGATGAAGGTTTCTTCATCGTACCCTTTGACCTGACCGCTGTGCAAGATGGTGGGGAATCCAGTACCCCTTTGCTACACATGCTGGTGGACATCCGCCTGTGATTTAGCAGTGGCAATCCTACCCTTCAAGCCCTGTTTTTCTATAATACAGACGAACATCTGTTGGAAGTAGACAACCGTGGCACCGTGCAAGGCCCCATTCCCTTAGGTAGTGTGTAAAAAAACACCACGCATGATACCTGTACATTACGTAACATCTGTCAACAAGATGAATTTATTCGACGCCATTTCTTGGATGTGTACGGCGCCGATCAAGTTCCATGCCAAGCCCTGTATCCGCGATGTGCTATTGCTAACACCGATCCCATCGACCTGCCAGGACAACATTGGGTGGGCCTGTTTTGGTCGAGACACCACCAAGGTGAGTTCTTTGACAGTTATGCCATGAAACCTGACACGTACTACCCCAGCTGGAATTGCTTTGACATCTTTCAACAAAACCCTCAGGTCCTCCAACAATGGAGCATGGACGTGTGTGGGGATTATGTCCTGTACTACTTGTATTACCGATGTCGTGGGACACCTTTACAAAAGATTGTACACTATTTTTCGCCCACCGATGCCCTGTACAACGACACCGCTGTAGTTCAACGTATGCACGAATTATTTGATTTATCTTCACAGAAGCATCGCCAGTTATTTCAAGCCAATGGACACCCTCAAATTCGTATTCAGCGTCAAAACCATGCATGTTATTTGTAAAAAAAATTCGCGAGCCTCCGTTGTTGTTGTTGTTATGAGGCTCCCGAAAAAAAAGAATATAAAGGATGTTATTTAAGGCCGCGGGTGAGAGACTAGATCATCAGTATTCATTTATTTAAAGCGTATGCACGAAGTGCGACGAATGATAGCGACATTGCGCGAAATATTCATGAGTAAGCTCTGTAGTATAAAATCTTTGGTTTATGCATCAATGATTGCTCATGCATTTAATCGTGTGACAGGATACATTGTGCATTTTAAGTATTGTTAAATAAAAATTTTCATAATAACAGTAATTAATAAATGCGTTGAGCGCTCGTTTGTTGTATCGGTACCATTCTTTTTATTCTTTATCTGTTAGTTGAAACGTTAATTGCAACTTTTTAGAATTTTTACGCAAAACAAAACGAAAATAAAATACTGTCTCTAGCTCTATCTCGAATATTTATCAACATCACCAATTTTGTGTCCAATATTTATCAACATCTGGGTCTTTCATAAGTGGAACTCCGTGAAGTTTTTTTCTGTGTATATATACACTGCTCCACAGACCGGAAAATAATAAAAGAGTTCGATTTCGTCGTTCTTTTTGGTTTTAATTAGTGTTTAATTCTACGTTTA
>Ga0126336_10000271_pt1 | contig 18595 bp, 11 predicted proteins | sample SidCmetagenome_FD_92530 | JGI IMG/M metagenome (GOLD analysis project Ga0126336, IMG submission 92530) | Coral microbial communities from El Islote,Puerto Morelos, Mexico - Siderastrea C C metagenome | ecosystem: Host-associated > Invertebrates > Cnidaria > Coral | place: El Islote,Puerto... | reverse complement strand
GGAATCCCTAACATCGCTTTTTAGCTTATTCTGTCTTCCCTGGGTGGCAGATATCTGGAAGCAGAATATCTAACATCGCTTTTTAGCTTATTCTGTCTTCCCTGGATAGCAGATACCTGGAAGAGGAATGTCTAACATCGCGCTTTAGCTTATTCTGTCTTCCTTGGGTAGCAGATACCTGGAAGCAGAATGTCTAACATCGCTTTTTAGCTTATTCTGTCTTCCCTGGGTAGCAGATATCTGGAAGCGGAATGCCTAACATCGCTTTTTAGCTTATTCTGTCTTCTCTGGGTAGAAGATACCTGGAAGCGGAATGTCTAACATCGCACTTTAGCTTATTCTGTCTTCCTTGGGAAGCAGATACCTGGAAGCGGAATGTATAACATCACGCTTTGGCTTATATTTCTGTCGTTGCAGCAATCAAAAGCGATCGAGCAATAATAACTGGCTTAATTTTAAAAATACATGAGGTATCGTGTCATCTCGCCTAAGCCTTAGCTTGCAGTGTTTGGTGCTGGAAAAAGGCAGATAATACCCGGAAAAATCAAAATAAATGTTTTTGGACGTCATGGTACTGTCGTAATTATTATTACCTACTTAGCCTATTAAATTAGTAAGTGTAGGTTGCGATATTGTTTGCGCTTGTTTTTGCGTATTCTCATGTTTGCACACATTTCTGCCTTCGTGTGAAAAATAACGCCAGCTACGCAGGCTAATAAACAAAGTGAGAGAAGCAAAATTATTTTTATCAGCAATTAATTCTAATAAACAACACTCAGCATTGTCATCGTTTACAGCACACAACTAATTAAAATAACACCTCATCCCATCTTCATAAAGCTACAAGGTGTCAAACCATGGCATAATGTTACTTATGCAAATTAGCTGAGGGCACATTCAATTTGCCCTCAGCTTATTTGCATAATAGGTTTTGGGCAGCTCAAAGCCCATCATGGTTAACTTAACATTTTACTCACAGCTCTGAGTTAGAGTAAATACCCCATACTCTTTTAGATCATAAATGTTCAATGTCCAAATGAAGACGCCATAACCAATCAAATTTTGGTTTAAATTAAAAAGAAATGTGTGTCTGTTACATAAGGTGTTTTTTTTTAATTTCTTTTTTTGCACCCTTGGGCTAATTCTAGTGCGGCATTTCCTGAAAGAGTGCAGCAATGCTGTGAATTGCCATGTTTTGGTAAGAACACTGCTCCTTGTTGCTTCGTGGTACAGTCTGTTGCCGTTGGACACGACTACTCCCCCCCCCCCAGGGGGGAACTCCCTTTTATGGCCTATACGCTGACATGCCGCTGGACAGGGTATCGTTTTTGGCCCCTCTGTCCTGAACAGAGTATGCTATTTTACGTGAGTCTGTCCTAAACAGGGTCTGAACTTGTCCTAAACAGGGTATGGTTGTCATTGTTAAATATGGCTCATTCAGTATTTTTTCAGCCTAGATCGAAGGCTTTTGCTGGTCTTTAAAACAGTTAAAAAATGTGTAAAACAAGAGAGTGTGTATTTTGCCATCTGTCCTAAACAGGGACCTAAAATTAATGGAGGGTGCTGTCCTAAAGAGGGTTGGTATTTTAGGCCTTTGTGCTCTAAACAGAGTCAGGGTTTCAGACCTTCAGTGGCACCCCTACACCCAAACATGGGTCAACTACCAAGTACCCCCCTCCCACAGACCCCCCTCGGATTAACATTCAGGTCGGGTATGACAACGAAGTCGACAAACTAGAAGGGTGACGGGAAGGGAATAAATCTACAAACTGACAGAAAATATACACATTGTTACGAATCTGGCCGGTAATATAAGCCGTTAACGCCCGTTAAACGTCTTTACCTGAAAGATGAACGATTGCTGGCTGGCTGCTTGTAGCTGCATGAAGATCCCTCGCCGATTTCTTGCAAAGATTGTTCCACTTTTTCTCGTGCAGCTTTCAGTTTCGCTTCGATGCCAGCACAAAATCGCCCCTGGAAATTGATAAATTAGGTAAATTGAATGTGTGAAGAAGACAACAGTGTTTAATTAGCACAATTACGGAAACAGATCGTTGAATAAATCAATTTTAAACCATGAAGCTTTGCCCCGCTTGAAAAAATATTTTGAGAAACCAAGCTTACCTTTGAATGTTTGTAATAGATTCTGCTGGAAATCTTATCCAGGTCGTTTAGAGTGCTAATACATCTTGAGGCCATCTGTCCTCTGAATCGAGTAGTGTGTAAAAGCGTCCTCTGAAGTCAGCGCAGCGCCCGGGCAGAAATCAGCGATAAACCGTGCAGAAAAAGCTTTTTTGCAGAAACAACGGCAGTGGTCGTGTCGAAATTCGCATAAACGTAACTAAAACTGATAATAGAGTCTTGTAAAAGTTCTATGAAATGTAAATAACAAAAGAGTAATTGAAAATCCCGGTCGCTGACTTCACAAATTGCATGCAAACAACCTTGAATTCTGTTTTCCTCTCCGCCATGACGACAAAAACGGAAATGGTGAACTGCATAAATTATTTTTGGTATGCCATATTTGGTAAAAAGTAGGCGGGAAAACGTGAGAATTCAAAAATATTGCGCTCTGATTGGTCCGAGATGATGTAATGCATCGACTTTGTTCTCCCGCCACACGATCGAATTCCTTTCAGTGGAACGACAGGAACGTTTGGAGGTGGTGAATTTAGGAAGTTATCTTCCGCTTAAATGGCTGCCCAGAGCCCAACAGATGCAGTTCTTCCACAATGGAAGAAAGCTGGAAAACAGGGGAAGGAATTGTCAAAGCCAGAAGACGAGAAAAAGCCTGTAGCAGTGAAAATAACGGAATCGGCGAAGTAAGGGAAACGTGTGCACAAAATTGATCTTCTTCGCAGATCAACGAATTCGTTTTCAAAACAAGCGGTTAATACGTAAAAACTATTGTTTGTTTTTTCATCAGGCCTATTTTGGAGGAGCAAGCGCTTCTAAGAGAAAAGCTTAAATCTATGCCAACATGGAAGAAGGATAAAGATGCAGTACAAAAACGCAAAATGCAGCCCATGGTAGGTATAAAATTTGAGAAGGCTAATGACAACGTGCAAGCCGGCTGCCAATATCATCAGCGGAGTTCATTTAAAATCTTTTATAGAATTTGTCCGCTTGAATAAAAATGAGTTTTTTTATTACTCGTTTTTTCAGGTAATAAGTCGTCATGTCGCAATTTACTCAGAGTAGCAGACTTCGATTCTCTCACGCCTCTATTAATTTCTTGGTTGTCATGTGTTTTCTTGTACATGTGTTGATGTTTTGGGTTTGCATCTTGCGAAATCCAACACGTGTAAATCGAGATTGTATCCTCAGCAAACATCCACGGAAAGCTTCTGTATTGAAAACTGTATAAAAATAAGTTCTAACAGACGTACACTGTACGTGTTATTTGTAAAGTTAAATTTAAATATAACAGCAGTAATTTATTTTTGTCGAGTGCTTGTCAATTATCGTGTCGTTAACTGATTTTTTGTTGCAAACATAGTACAAAGTAGTAAACTGTATTTTCGTAAAACTGGGAACTTCGAAGTGCGCTATTTTGTCCACGTTTCTGTTGCAGATGTGTACATCCATTTTATTCTATCCTCAACAGTTTATAATACAAACTAGTTAATTATTAACAACAGTGGCAAATGTGATGAGAGCTGTCGCAGTTCAAATGTTTTTTTTTTCTCAAAAGGTTTTAAAAAGGCCATTTTATTATTTTAACACCATTCAAGAAATATACTTTAACAGCTTATCTATAACAAATTGTTTTCTTTCACAATATTTAGGTAGCCAGGCCTCCTTCACCAGGAACATCTGCCAGTGGTAGTGCCAGGCCCCAGACAGCTCAGCTTGGATCAGTGGTCTGTCGGTTTTTGTTCTTTACTTAAAAAATACAGTTGGTTCTCTCATAACTGGCTCCAATACTGCACATTGAAATCAGAATGCAAGCAAGTTTCGACTTGTTTTCATTCAAACTTGTTATGATGACTAAATTTTGAATATGCTCATTCCAGTTATGACAATTTTTAATTTTTTGCTTGAAATTTTTAAATTCAAGATATATACAGTTATGTTAGAAAATATATGTAGATGTGCTAGTAAAATTAATATGTAGTGTGACATTTTTGCATGTAAACTTTTCTTAAAATCTTCCTGGTTGCAGCCAACGAAAGTACCTTCACCTCCAACAAGACGGCGCACCCCTGGGAACTCACCAAATAATTCTGGGTCTTTCATGTTTCCACGGAGCTCTTCCCCAGTATGTGATGTATCAAATGAATTCAAACGTAAAGTGGAGAAAGCTATGCGGGCGAGACTGTACCTCTTACAGCAGACTGGTCCAAACTCTTTTTTGATTGGTGGAGACTCTCCCGATCATAAATTTCGTGTCATGATCGGACCACAGGTACAATAAAACACTTGTAGTAAATAGATTCTCATTCAAATTTGCTACCATGTTAGAGTTGTGTGGTTATGCCCTCCCGAGTGTTAACCCTTTAAACCCCAATAGTGACAAGCATCTAATTTCTCCTTACAATATCCCTACTTAATCAAACATACAGGTCACGAGAATAAAGGAAATGATCACCAAACCTGAAATGTCTTGATGTTTGTGCAAATTCTCCCAACTAGTACCATAAGAAACACATGGGGAAAACTAAGGAGAACATGCATATTGATATTGGGGTTTAACGGGTTAACACTTGCCTAGGGTAATTTACAGGTAGTTACATGTACTACTATTATGTGACAACTGGTCCTCTCAAATCCTGTTTAGGCAAGGGAAATGTTGTCCTGATCATCGATTATAATTGATAATTGATGGCAAACTCTTAATGACACAGTAATCCATGATGCTTTGTGTGCAATCGATTGACAAAAAAAACCTGAATAAACTAGTGTGAAAAATGCAAGATAATAAAGTACATGTCTAACATCTTTAACATCCTGGTGTCTTTTATGGGGTGGAAAATTAGCAAATTTTAATCCATTTAGCTTACCCTTATTAAAAGTGGGGATTTTCATTATTTTGGATTGTACTAAGCTAAGGAAGGCCCTGCAACTGATAGAAATCGATTCATGATCAATCAGTTGGGGCAATCCGATCATTTCTGATGATCGATTATGAAATCATAACCAATTCCCAACACTAGCCGCAGGTCAGGAAAGCTCAAGGAAAAAGGAATTCTTCAGGGGTGAAGAAAAGACAGGGAATTGTTTTCTGAGTCAGGGAAAATTGTTATCTTAGCAGCACTGATTTCCCCATTACATCGAAGACTGAAAGAAAAATGTCAGGTCACTGTCTATTTGGCAATGGTTTTTTGCTTTAATTTTGAAGTATTATTTTTCTGTGTTGAAACTAAATTTTGATTATTGTTTTCAGAGCTGTACCTGTGCCAAACCACACTGTGTCCATCTCTTATTTGTGATGTTGAGAGTTTTTAAACTGAAAGAAAATGATCCTCTTTTGTGGAGCCTTAAGCTGAAAAACTTTGAGGTAAGACGTAAGTAGAGCATAATTGTAGTGTAGTTACAGTGTACTTAGTATGGGATGGGAATTAGTATGTGATGAAGGGCTAAATTTGAAAGATTGTATTTAAGATTTTTACCCTACCAACTCAGTTTAACTTAATAAATCCAAGTTTTCTCATTTGAAGTCAAACAAGGTGTGATTTTTGTGTGTGATGCTTCATCTTTTCCTAAGGTGGAGAAATTACTCTCGAAGTTCCATGCACGCGTCAAGTCACGTTTAGCAAAGGACACGTCAAGCGACTTAAAGAATTCCCGGTCAAAAGGCCAAGACAAACCTTCATCCCCATCCCCCAGCACATCCAGCCTTGGAGCTTCTTTGCCCAATCCACGTGACGAGGAGGAGGTGTGTCCAATATGCTTGCTGGAAATGGTAGAAGGTGAAAGTTTGACTAGCTGCAAGGATGGATGTAATAACCGACTTCATCAGCACTGCATGGAAATATGTAAGTTTGGTCAAAATTTGTTTCAGTTTTCGCCAGCTAACGAGGCATTATTGCATTTTGGCAACTAAAAAAGCAAGTTTATTAATGAAAAATGCTGAAGTCAGGATTTTCTTAAACCCTTTAAGCCCCAGCAGTGACAAAAATGAAACTTCTCTTTATATCATCACTGTTTGGTCAAACATTCAAATGTTGAGAATAAAGGAAACATTCACCAAGGATAAGATGTCTTGATATTGAGGCAAATTCACCTTACTAGTTCCATACAAAATGTATGGAGAAAAGTAAGGAGAATATGCATGTTTGTTAAAAGCCTATTTTCACTTTGAACTTGTGTGGTGGTACTCACCTTCCGCCGCCACCTGATCAGCTGGGGTTTAGGTGGCCTTTTTCTGCCACTGTATGAGAAAGCTCCACTGTGTTCTCAGTGTTGTCATGAATTCATTACCACTGAGGGCTATCTTGGAATATCTTCATATTATTGGGCACAGTCCATTCACCTTTGATTGGGGTCGGAGCTTTCTTTCATTCTGAAACCAAAATCAGTCTTTAGGATGGGGGGGTGGGGGGCAGGGGCAGCACATGTCTGGCTGGTCATGTGTTATGTCTGTGTATTCTGGCAGTGTATTCAGCTGTCTTGTATGGTCTTAGTTTTCAGAAAAGATAATCAAGCAGAAATTTCTTTCCTACACTCCAGCTCAGAGCATTAACTGATCCTGTTTATTTGCTCATACAAGTTCATTGATGTTGTTATAGGGGCTGCTGAGTGTAAAAGACAGAGAGAGGCATTGTTTTGCCCATTGTGTCGGAAGATTTGGTCATCAGAAAGGTAGGGGCTGAATTGTTAATTTGTTTTTTATTCATCCACAGGAAGAAACAGTATGAGCAGATTTCTCAAACAACAATTTTATTGGACAGGGATTAACAAAACTCAACTGTGTTTAAAGTGATTAACCTGAAAGTGTTTGACGAGAATTGTTGACTATAAACCCCAGTAGGAAGGCATGCAGTACAAACTTGAAAAATGTAGCTGAGCCACTAACAAGAGGGTTGGATGCATAGGTCTCAAAATTAAAAAACAACTCAAAGGATTTAAGTATAAGTGTTTCAGTTCAGACTAGTGTGATCTGCAAGCTTCAGACAGGCGTTACATACAATAGGAAGGTTTTTGCTGTCTAACAGAGCCATCATATGCGTTCTGACATGCTGTGTGGTTTAACCAAATCCCGCCATGAGCCTAGGTCATGTACAAGTTTCAAATATAAGACACTGCTCTCATGAAAGAATATCTTGTTGAATTTGCATGAAGTGATTTCAAACCTAAATGGTTCTTTTAAAACCTTACACTTAGGTTAGTTATTTCCTTGGTTCAACAGAATGACATCTGCAGATGAAAATAAACCAGATCTCAAGACTAACTTTTTAGCTTAGTAGCCAAGTGGCTAGTGAGAGGTTTGATTTTACTAGCCAAAATAAATTTTCACTAGCCAGACTTTTTTTTGCATAATCTCTTACTGGGTTCAAAATGTTTAATTTTTAGCTGAGTTAAGTACTGTAAAAATTCCTTTATGCAATCTCAAGAGTGAAGAACTTGAATGTTGACTATTCTTTCCAATGGTTAAAGATCCTCACATGCGGAATACAAAGTACTATGTGCCTTCAGGACAAATTCCCAGGTGCGATCTAGGTCACGCCTCTCTTTTCTGTTCTGGTCAGATCATGACGAATAACTCGAGCGGCTGTTAACTTACTGTTAACTGTCCACTTATCGTACCAGTGTACTAACACACTGAAAACCTTAGGAAAAGCAGAACAATGTTGTGCGAACATGCTAGCATACAAAAAGGCGTTGAGAAGGCTAGGCTAATGAATCGACGAACCTACTTACGTACGGAGAAACGTGAAGACGTTACGTAGAGAGAAATGCTGGGAAGAGAAGTTATTGTACGAATGTAGCAAGTAATGTAACAGAACCTACTAACGTGTAGTCAAATATCATATAAACGCACTGCTGGACCTTTCAAAGAAACGTATGGTGAAACGTTCTGAAGACAGCTAATTCGTTCGAACGTAGGAATGACGGAGAAAACGTTGCCATCTGAGACAAGAATTAGTAGGGGAAAGCGTTGAGAGGACAAAACAAGTATCATACGGACATTAGGATATCCTTCTACAGAATACGTTTTAAAATTCTGCTTACTCAATTTGCCTGTGGGATCCAATCATCAGAAGCAATATTTAGTTTGGTTTCCATCCGGTGCTTTAGTGCTTTGAAATTTTCACTAGCCCAAATGGCTAGTGAAAGTGCAAAAACTTACCAGCCAAAACGGAATTTCTACTAGTCCGTGACTAGTTGGCTACCGTTAGTCTTGAACCCTGATAGACTGTACATGTCTACAGCAGAGTGACACGACATACTAGAATTCAATTTGGGGACAACAAGGTCAATTTTGTTTTACCAAAATCCGTAAACGGTCTGTGATTGGTGAACATATTTTTTTACTCTGTTAAGCGGACGTCGGTGGGGGAGGAAGGGGTTGCATGATGAACTCTAAGGACATCTGCGTTGGAGGCTATACAAACTGGAACCTCGTGCAATCCATTGAACTGAATGAAGTTTTCACCTCCTCCTTACTTATGTCCAAGGAAATACAACTTGCAACATCAGTTCATGCAAGATTTACATCAACTTTCACTCCGTAACTTGAAGTTTGTTTGTTAGATCGCTAGGTCACAGTATTCGACCTGATTTGCCAAGTGTCCCAGCTCCTTTGGGTCCAGAGGAGATCACATTACCGTATTCCGACCCAATTCCAGCTTCACGGGTGGAGCTGGCAAAACCCTGGATTGAGGTGTGTGCAAAAAGACTGGAAACTGTTATACATTATTTTTAATTGAAAATATTGTTCTCTGAAAACAGGCCTTTTCCAGGTTTTTTTTTCTGCCATATGGGCAGGGATGCAGACATGGTGCAAAATGCAGTCTACGGAAAAAATATGAAGCCAACGATTTTTCCCCAGCATCATAATACAAATTCTCCTCACTGGTCTCCATACATTTTGTTGAGTACCAGATGGGAGAACTTGTTTATTCATCAAGACAATTCATCTTTGGTGATCATTTCCTTAATTCTCATGGCCTGTATGTTTTATAAAGCACTGATATGATGAGGAGAAATTTGGTGCTGATCACTATTGAGGCTGAAAGGTTTGAACCTCAGTTCTGAAACTTACTGGTATTATGAATTAACAGTTAATGTACACTGAAGATACTGGGCAAAATATTTTATTGATCAAATTTAAGGGGTGTTGCTAAAGGAAGCAGTCACATTGTTGTACGTTTTTGTTAGGAAATCTCTTAAATAAAATCTCCAAGGGAGCATTATGCTCCACCATGGTAATGGGCAGGTTTTCACCTAACTTTCTGCACAAGAAAAAACATTCCCCTTGATATCCAATTTGTCAGTGAATGCTCCTGAAGGAATGTGCCCATGTGTGTTTGTGTCTTTAATTGTTTAGTTTATAAAGCAACGTGATCTTTGGGCCAAAGCTTTGAATTCACTGTTTACCTGTTTTGGTAGTATTAATTAAAAGTTTATTTCTTATTTAGGCATTTGGGGAGAATCTTGTCAGCTGTTTATTCTCTCGGGAATGGAATGTGAGAGAAACAGCTTTACGCCGCCTGAGTAAAGACATAAGCACAGTGTTCTTGGAAGGAAGCAGCTCTCAAAACGTGGCAGCATTTGAGGCGTGTTGTTCTTTGTTGTCGATGATGTGTGGTGATCCTGTATACAGAGTCTACGTAGCAGCTGTGGTATGCACTAATCTTCAACATGTTGAAACAAGCGTCTGATTATGTAGTTCATGCTCCTTTAAAGTTACAAGAGTAATGCCAACTGAAAGTACCAACACTCCAAAATTAGTGGTATTATTATTATTATTATTATTATTATTATTATTATTATTATTATTATTATTATTATTATTATATAATTTCTTTATTTTAATTTATTTATTTTACAGAGAACTCTTCGTGTGTTAATGATGCATGCATCATACTCAACACAAGAGGAAAGAAGACATCTTCAGAAATGTCTGTTTGGTGTTGTAGAAGCTGTTATGGCAAAGTGTGCTGACTCTAACAGGTGTGTTTTCAATTCAAGGAATTAATGAGAGGGTTAATTCACAAGGGTTAATGAGAAATCTGTTAACCCTTCACCTCCAAGAGTGCTTAAGCTCTAAACAGAGGAAATGCTAAAAAAAATAATTTTCGTAAAATATTGAAAGACATAAAGCACCTTAGCACCTAATATCTTTCATTTGAATGGTCACACTTGAAGATTTTATCCACAAACTCAAAAGTTAGAAGCACCCTGTACAGCAAGAATTAAAGTACTTCACAGTAGCTTTTGTTTGAACGGTAACACTTAAGGTGAAACTGAGAAATCCATAAACACTAGAATTATTTCTAGAATGTTAATTGTATTGGGAAAGAAAACCAATCAGATACACCATGAATAAACCACAAGCTATCATGGTAATTAATTTCAATTGGTGGTTTGTGTTTTTTTCTTGTGGTTTGATGTCGAGTCTAATTGGTCACAGCACAATAAATGTTCTAAAAAAAATCTCTTAGTGTTCATTTTATTGTTTGCACAGTAAGAATATCATTCAGATCCTTGAAAGTTAAAACCAGCTGAACTGACTCCACATTTGTGTGTGTGTGGGACTGACTGAAGGGTTACACTGTAAACCTACATGTACACCTTTTTGTTGAAGGCATTACAACTGAGGTAAACAGATTTTAGAATTACACTTTCTACCCAGTGCTATCTATCCGTGATCTACAATGAAATTGGCTGTAATGTTTTGCTCAACCTCAATTTTTTTTCCATCCTTGCAGGCGTTTCAGTGCTCTGTCGGTTAAGGTTCTCTTGGAACTCTGTAAGGATGAATCGGGGGACCTGGCACTAGGCAAAATGCTTGGTGAAGAGCATGAACCTCAGCCTCTTGGAGGCCTGAGCTTTATTTTATCATGCATTCTAAGAACTGCTGCAGAATATGCAACTTGGCCATGGTGGCTGGGACGACTTTTGTTTTTACGCAAATTAATGGATGAGTATGTCAGTGAGTTTCAGCTCTTGGATGATTGTCCTTCCATCCAAATGGACACAGCTGGTGTGCTGGTTAATGAGAGGGTGTCAAATAGTAGTGATTTGGGTGAAATTTATCAAGACAATTTGACTCGCTTGATGTCGGTTTTGAAGTTCACTATGCAAGCTGTACACTGTTCTCATAGCAAAGTGAGCAAACTTGCAATTGCTGTGTTAATGTCCTGTAGTTCTCTGGCTTCTCATGCCTCGTCCGCTTTCAGACACATTGCAAAAGTGGTTTCAAAACTCAAACCAGCACAGCGCAGTGCTCTTCAGCGCCAGATGCACTCACTACCGAGAGTTAGTTCCTCTCCCGTCACTTACCAAGAAAGGCAGGGTATTGAGTCTCAATTGAGCAGAGATGCACCATCAATTTCCAGTAATCGCGACTCAGCAATAGGCAGTCTCTCATCAGCAGCATCGGATGATGAAACAGACAATTACTCAGAGTGTGAGCTTCTTCAGTCCATTGTAGATACCTTTGAAAGACCTCACTCCTTGTCGCTTTCACCATGTCTGTCACCCAGCAAGGAAGTCAATCTTGATTGGTCCAAATCATTTGAAGACTCGCCGCGGATGCCCCCTGTGAGGCTAGCAGTAGGAAAGAAATGTCAAGAGATTATCGAACAGGAAGAAGCTGAAGCTGTTGCTAAGGCGATGGCTGTCTCCTCACATTATCCCACTCCTTCCAAAATAGAGAGTCTGGACACAGGGGACGAGATGGTGATAGTTTTTACTCAACCAGAGGTGTGTGATTGTAACTTTACTTAAACAATATTTATGAGTCAAAGGTCTTTGCATTGACACACTCAGATGACTAGCTGTCAATTCCAGTTAAAGTGATAGCTCAGTAAGAGCATTACACCAATATGACAAAGTTTGGAGCCTGTTTAAGGCAAAAAATGGAAAAGTGATTATAGCAAAGCGCTAGTGGGGCCAAGCATTTAAACCCTAGAAACAAAGATTTCAAACTGAACATAACAAGTTAAAAATCCCAACTGGCAAGAGGCAGACCATTTGGCTATTTACAAGTGTGGCCGAGGAGTTGAACCCGGGTCGTCCGTGAAACAACCCCAGATAGCAGTCAGAGCGAGACCTGAGTCCAGGACCTCGGGATTTCAAGTCTGGCGCCCTAACCTCTCAGCCACACTGCCTCCATGAATTAAATTTTTTCAGGTATTTTAAAGTTAGTTAAATCCCTGTGAGGATCTTTCACTTTCTGTTTACATATAGATGGTGATTTCCACACATTCTCTATCACCAAAACAATAATGCAACGTTCTGCTGATCGTTTTCTTTTTTCTTTTCCTTTCCAAGTAAATTGAAACGTTAAATTATTCTCTTCCTTAAATACAGCACATTTTGCACACAAACTAGACCAGCTTGACAAAGTGTAATTTCAATCCAAGATTGTTAAACCAAGGAAAACGTTTGAAATCTGTCTTGTCTGCTCTGTAGTCCTTAGAAAAAGCAGTGAACTCCAAGCATCTGTACTTGGAAGGCGTCCATTGGAAGAAAGGAGAGCTGTTGGGGACTGGGGCATACTCATCCTGTTATGCAGTCAGAGATCTGATGAATGGATCACTAATGGCTGTCAAACAGGTATTGTATAAAAATTAAACTGCAGCTATTTCAACAAGATATGAACATGTTGTCAACCCATGTCCACTGTTATGCACAATACTTTCTCAGTTTTCATTTTGTCTAGCAAGACATCTACATCCACCCAAGCATTTTGATATCATTTTCGCCTTTCCACACTTTATGCCAGGTCAAAAAACAGATGCATGTCCCCTCCCCTCCTCCCTCCCCCTCCCCTCCTGCCTTCCCCTCCCCTACCACTCCTTCAACTGGCCTTGCTCTACTGTACCATTTGGCTGATTTTAAAATAATTTAGCAAGGTTGAGCAAGCCTCGTGTTTTAAGTACACCTAACCCCCATATTTTTTTTACGCTAATATTAATCTTTGCACCTATAATTTTTAAAAACATTTCGCCATTATTTGCAGTTTTTAGCTTTTTTACGGGCTTCAAAACTTACGAAAAACTAATCATTATTAGTTGCACGACCGAGTCAGAACGGGCATGAGTCTATTACTGATTTGCAACACGAACTGCTTTGCATGCATGTTTACAAAGACTTAAACACGGAACGAATCTATAAGACTGAGGCTGAGGTGTTCAGCCTGTCAATCACAAATCCCAAGAGTTGCCGATGGAGGCATTTGATTGGCTCACTTGCCAGCTCAAAAGGGATGTGTTTTCGAACGTGCTTTCTCGCGTTACTCGCAAAATTGGTAACCGATGATCAAGATAAATAATTAGTTTATCCTCGGCGAAATGCGTGGATAATTTTCGATAATCGCACGAATGGAAACATCCTGTATGTTCACCCCGAATTTTTGCAATGACAATTTTCTGAAGGAGAAAAAAGTCAAGAGGCGAAATACCAGGCGCTCTAAAAGGGAACCGAAACCGATAACAAATCGATCCGTATGAATACGGCTTTTGCAAAACAAAACGAGGTATAAAATAAACCAAATAGCAGTCTAACTCTTCACAGATTTTTTTGGGAAACTATTACTTCTGTATGATGGTTTATAGTAAGATCGAGGCGATAAAAGAAACCCAAAGGGTGAGAGTATTATGAACAAAATAAATAATAGAATCGGCGGCAGCGGATTATAAACCAACTGTAATTGCGGCCGCATTTCATCTAAGCAGATTACGTCTTCACAAACTGATATGAAATAAACGTTTTAGCGTGAAATGAGATTTGACAGCTTACTTGTATTTGTACACTATACATTTAGTATCTACAGCTTAATTTATCCTAGGTTTATTCATTCGTTGTTTGGATAAACAAACGAACATTCTACTTGATATCAAAGTTCTGCGTGACCGTTACGTCGGCGTCTACCATTACAAAATGAGATTGGAACCAACCGAGCGTTTCAAGGGGGCGGAGCCTTCCCTTTTATAGGATCGCTCCGTGTTTAAGGAGATGCAAATCAGTTTGTGACGTCACGTTAGGAATATACCCATGCCCCTCACTAGCTCGGTTGTGTAACAGATGATTGCTAGATTTCGTAACTTTTACAGCCTACAAAAAGTCAAGACTGAGGGGAATTTCATAAAAAAGGGACGATACTTTTCGAACAGGTGCAAAGAGTTATTTTAGCAAAAAAATATTTTGGGGGTTAGGTGCACTTTAAGGACACCCCGTTACCCTACTGTGAATCCTCTTTCAGGTTTCTTTTTGTCGTAACTCAACTGAAGAACAAGATAAGGTGACCCATACGATTGAAGACGAAATCTCTCTGCTTGGAAGGCTGCAGCATCCACATCTCATTAAATGTTTGGGTGCAACGAAACACACTGCACACTTTAATATCTTCCTTGAGTGGATGCCAGGTAAGGCTACATGCTTGCGATAGCCAACTTCATTTCTAAGTCTCTTTAGCTTACAGGTGGCCTTTTAAAAAAGTATTACGCCTGTGCCAGGCTCTCGGTCAGTGGAGACGAGCGAAAAAAGCGGGCGAACGCCTAGTCTCTCCCCAGCCCCCACGCGTTTTTCGCACCAGTTTGTTTTCTCGATCCGCTTTCCGACTATCTTGGAGCCTGGAACAGGCTAAAAAGTATTTGGCTCGTTGTTGCTATTTCTATTAACCTCGACTGGGATTTAACGTCATAAAATTTAATAAAAAGGAAACACAACCTCGGCTACACATTGCATTCACCAACGCCACCACCGCCACCCAAATAGCAGTGCTGCTAAAACTCGAACATAACTTTGCAGCTCTCTTGCGTGGTGCCTTCAAAAACCCACATGTACACTGTCTTGAATGTACTTTGAATGTCTTGAATATACTTTGTTGTTTTGTCGTATTTCTAGGTGGTTCCATCACGAACTTGCTTGGTAAATATGGACCATTTGATGAAAAGATCGTTATCAGTTACACCAGGCAGATTCTGCAGGGTGTGGCATATCTTCACCAGAATCAAGTTATTCACAGAGATATTAAAGGTAATGCATTTCAATCCCTGATATCTCTTATTTCATCTTGTATAGCTAATATACAATGTAGATAAGTCTAACCCTCGTAAGTCGAACATGTCACTGACCGGAAACAAATGCAGTTCATTTCCCTGCTTCAATAAGCTATTTAAACCTTCAGTTCATAACTCGGGCTTTTGTTGTCTCGAACAGTTTTGTCTTTCTCCCAAAGGTTCGAGTTGTCGAGATTCCACTATCTAGCTAGATTTGTGAAAACAACACTGTTCTCCTCCATAGTCGGCAGTACAAAACAAAGGTTGCCAGGAGTCCTTTTTTTTTCCTCCTTTTCTCTCCTTCTTTTCCTTTTGTCTTCCGTGAATGTGATTTTTATGCTTACTGGACTAATAAAATTCATGTTCGTTCCTTATTCTAGTAAAATTGCCCAATTCTTTTAGGAAGCATATTTGCATTAAAAAAAATTGGCTCAGCCATATATATATTTGTTTGCCATGATGACAAAGTAAAGTCCGGATCACTCAAAAAGAGCAGAAACAGAAGTTTCGAATAATTAACTTGCAAGAATCTTGAATTTGGGCGTTGCAAACAGACTCCTAAGGTTGACTTTTGGATACACAGAAGTCACAGAACCTGAGGCTTGTAGCCGTACGAATGTACACAGGACCTTTAGATTGGAACGTCTAATGACTGTGGTTTTTAGGCCACGCACTTAGCTAATCTGAAGAGGAACGTGCAAGAACACATGAAGGATATCGGGAGAAAACGTCCCAAGTGCCTTGATTTATTCTCCAAGCAATATATTTTTTGCAGGGGCAAATATCTTGGTGGATTCTACTGGACAGAACATCAGAATAGCAGATTTTGGTGCAGCAGCACGGCTGGCCACACAGATAACTGGCGCGGGTGAATTTCAAGGACAGTTGCTTGGAACAATTGCTTTCATGGCTCCAGAGGTGCGCGTGATGTCTTGTGTAAATTATGCGTTTGTTTTACTTGCCAGGAGTTGGATGTTTCTGCACCTGTTATTAAATTTGTTTGTAATGTTGACAGGTTTTACGTGGGGAAAGCTATGGTCGAGCCTGCGACGTGTGGAGTGTTGGGTGTGTTATTATCGAGATGGCCACTGGGAAGCCTCCGTGGAACGCTCACGAACACTCTAATCACTTAGCGTTAATCTTTAAGGTGAGTGCCAAGCGTGGGAAAACATGCAACCGGTGCCAAGCGCGGGAAAGCACCCGGTGTCAAGCGCGGGAAAACATGCAACCCGGTGCCAAGTGCGGGAAAACATGCAACCGGTGGCAAGCGCGGGAAAACACGCAACAGGTGCCAAGCGTGGGAAAACACGCAACCGGTGCCAAGCGCGGGAAATCATGCAACCGGTGCCAAGCGCGGGAAAACATGCAACTATTGCCAAGCGCGGGAAATCATGCAAACGGTGCCAAGCGCGGGAAGACATGCAACCGGTGTCAAGCGCGGGAAATTATGCAACCGGTGCCAAGCGCGGGAAAACATGCAACTGTTGCCAAGCGCGGGAAATCATGCAAACGGTGTCAAGTGCGGGAAAACTCGCAAAAAACTTGATGAACTAATCAGAACTCGCAGAACATGGAATTGGTTTCAAACGCGGGAAAATTGGCAACGATGCCTAGCGCGGCTAATCACGTGTAATCTCGGGAGAACGACGGGAAAACATGCAGCCGGTATTAGAGGTGGGAAAATGCTTTGCCGGTGAGCACTTAACCGTGGGAAAGCGTGTCGTAGCGAATCTTCGTGTAGGTTTGAATGTGCCATTTTCGAGTTGTCTTGTGCCTCGTTAAAGCGAGTCTAGAATGGATGTAACCAGAAAGAGACACAAGACAAGTCAGAAATGGCCTATTTCTGATTAGTTGAAAAGATAGTTTCATTTTCCGATTGGTTAGATGGTTGCACGGGCATTTTTAACAAAGTACAGAGGTTAGAACCCAAGGGGAAAAAACAATTCGGCAATCAAATTGAAACTCCCTGTTATCGTCTTTCTTATTCTTAGATTGCGTGTGCAGAATCCCCGCCAGAAATTCCTGAAAATATTAACCCAGCGCTTCGAGATGTGTTACTGAGGTGCTTTGAGGGCAAGCAAGAGGAAAGAACGTCAGCCATGGAACTCCTTAGGCATCCACTATTCACACAAATGTAAGAACAGTTAATATCCAGCTTGTAAAACGTCTGGGAATTAAACGCTAGAGCAAGCTTGTACGGCATAAGGAAAGGAACCACAGAAAAGTAATGCTTAGTAGCCTGATTCGTACCCAGTCGCTATTTAGTTGCTTAGGGGCGAGAGAAGATTGGATACGAGAGCGGACTAGCGCGGGAAGTCTTGGGAAGGGACGAAGGGAAAATAACTTCTTCCCTTCCCAGCATGTACCGCGCGCTTGTAAATTTGTCTATTCCAGACCTCCTCCGTCTTTTTCTCACTCAATTTCCGAATTTTTAATAGCGACTGGGTACAAGTCAGCTCGATAGTTGTTTTGATTGTTAATACTTATAGTGTAGGTTTTATCCATAGACGCAAACACTAAAACCAGGAAAAGGTTAAGCTTTCAACATTTCCTCGTTACATTGTAAATATTCGCAAGAATCATTATAGGTAATATACGTGCTAATGCATCGCGAAGACATAAATTGTAAAATAGTCGTATTTTGTAGTTGTATAAACGCTTTCTTAACTTTTACTCTCTCTTTCTTAACCGTTTGTACCATTTGCAACCAGAAAAGGAATAAGTCTCGCAAAAGTAGTATTTCAACCAATTCATAACTGCTCTTGTCCACTTATCGTTCGTTTCTGACGTGTAAACTAAAGGTGGCTTTTAAAAGCCTGTAGTTAAAGAGTGTAAAATAATTGTCTTAGTTTGTATTTCTTAAGACAGCCTTTTAAGGTAACAATTATTGACTAAACTAGTTTTATATATTAAATATATCTCCATTTAAGAAGTCGATAGACTACTGTTAGTTTTCTTCTTACTGTACTAGGACTACAGGAATTTGAGACAGTTTTAAAATATGGCATCTGAAGTCCATCTGTTCTTAGGTGTGTTTAAAACACATCCGTTGTTGTATTCTCATATGGTCAGTTGTGTTCTTTTTAAAGCTCACAAATAAAATTCGTAGCTTTTACAGAGTTTTTGAAGCGTGAGGCGATTTCTTGTATACGGGTTATGCAATATTTTGTAAACGAGATAAATACGTCTGAAACACTCGCTGATTTTATTGAGTGACGTGTTTGCGACAAACAGGGCTGGGCCAGAACGTCATGCTAGCCCACATATAGGGCAAGAACGTCATGCTAGCCCACATGTAAGGCACTAATGTGAAGGTAAGTGAGTACAAGTGAAGGGAAGTGAGTACAAATGAAGGAAAGAGAGTACAAATGAAGGAAAGTGAGTACAAGTGAAGGAAAGTGTGTGTTAGTGGAGGTAGG
>Ga0126336_10000270_pt1 | contig 18603 bp, 19 predicted proteins | sample SidCmetagenome_FD_92530 | JGI IMG/M metagenome (GOLD analysis project Ga0126336, IMG submission 92530) | Coral microbial communities from El Islote,Puerto Morelos, Mexico - Siderastrea C C metagenome | ecosystem: Host-associated > Invertebrates > Cnidaria > Coral | place: El Islote,Puerto... | reverse complement strand
TTTTTTGGCAATTTGATAATTGCGTTGCAGCAATTGAAGCGTGTAAAAATGACTGGGCATCCGTTTCCCCAGTTTATGAGCCGCCTGGTGAAGATGAGGGTTGGCGAGCATCAACACTTCCACGGTAGAAGGCGTGATGAGTTGGGCTCGGGGATGGTTGGGGGAACCAGGACTTCCACTTGCATGCCAAACTGTTCGCCATTTGTTCGACCAATTCGTCGGTGCCTTTGGCTCCCCCGGTGTACACCACATGCCCATGGCCAATGTTGAGTTGCATGGCGTCTAGATCTTGTTCTCCGATCATGTTGATGTCTGGGTCGGACACATTCGTTGGGAAAAATGTAACTGGTGTCGGGTCCCACAATGGCCAGAATATCGGCTTGGCTCAACCCTAAGGCCAAACTGAAATCAATGAGATGGTGATGATAGCACTGTTGGAACGTAAATCCGGCAGCGAGACCTCGTTTGACACGTTCGGCCAGATACTCGTCGACCGAAGCAAAGTCGTCCCGTTTGAGATCTTTGTAGTAGTCCATCCACTCCGAATGGAGTCCAAGGGAAGGAAAGACCGTCTTAAATAGGGAAAGCTGACCAATGGGAACACGAGGGGACCTTATAAGGTCATGAAAAGGTGACCAATCACGTGAGACCCCATGAAGGATTCAAGGGTATAAAAAGCCATGCACAGTGGGGTGACACCATCTCACCTTAGCAGGATGTCCATCGATTTGCACTATGGCAATGTCTCTCCAGCGCGTTATCCCAATCCGGGTCGGAAGAGAAAATCGACCAAAAGCGCTCACCCTGCCGGGAAGAAGAAGAAGGAGGAGGAGGGTGAGAATGTGATTGAAAATATGACACCCATAGGATTGGAGGCGTTTAAGAAAAATGAGGCCACTTATTTGGGCGACATGTCCTCCGAGGACTGTGATCCTGTGGTCTGCGAGGTCTTGGAAGACACCCGGGCTGCCGTGGATGAAATGATGAAAGAATTGAAGGACATGGTGGACCAATCCACCCAAACGCCTCCTCCTCCTCGATTCACCCTGACGAACGTGTATGACAATGCAGAAGCCTTGGCTGAAGCCAAAGACCCCACTCCACCCAGTTCGGTGGGCTACATGGTGTGCCCTTGCCACGACGTGCGTTTGGAGGTCCGTCAATCTCAAAAGGGATGGAACTATGTCAAATGTCCCATTCAACCTTGTTTGCTGTTTTGTGGGCAAGACCAAGCCCCTGACTATATGAAAGCCGTGCATGATCAACCTCATCCCGAAGTGTGTGACATGTGGAGTTGTTTGCAGTGCTTTTGCCGTGAACCGGCCACGCTTCAACAGAGCCATTCCCCAGTCAACCCCGATCGGTTATTTGTGACCTGTTCCAAGAAAAAGTGCCACTTCTTTCGGTGGGCCGATCAACCGTTGGGTCCCAAGTACTGGACCTGGTTTCATGACCATCCCCCAAAAAGGCAGATCAGCAAGCCGAACCTCCTTTGTCGACCCGTGATGCGCAGGGTTATCCCAAGCGTGGGTATGACATCCCAGGGCCTCCACCCCGAGTGAGACGTCCAGAGGAAGTGGAACGTCCCCTGACAGACTATGAGAAACAATTGCTGGGAGAAATTCAAGATCTCAAGAACCGTCAAGAGGTGTTGGTGGCCCCGGCTCCACCGCCACCCAAGTACAGTGACACTGTAGAGAACTGGCAGAAAGGTCTAGAGACTGTCACGTATGACCGTAGTGGTCTATTTTAAGTCTTAAGAAAAAAATGAAAGCAGGTCCGGAAAAAAGAGCATGATCGACCGGGGGGCCGGTACCATGAAAATACGCGCCCTCTTTTAAACTATTTGACTTGTAAAAGGTATAAAAGGCGAAGATTGTACCAATAAAAAAAGTTTAGTTTGAAAAATGGAGTCTGTGTTGATACGGTATGGGTGGGATTGTTTATTGTCTCTAGTTCAATGGCGTTGTCATCAAACCCTTTGCCAAGTGTTATATGACCACCAAGAAGGCGAACAAGTCCCCATTCCCACATTTCCCGAGGACACCCATCCTCTCAAAGTCTTTGAACACACCCACGTGCACCTCAACTTGTATCGATGGGCGGTGTTTGTCTTGTGGTTGAAATCCCACCCAAATGCATGGCGATGGTATCGAACCACTCAAAAGGCAGACCCCGACACAGTCCCTACCATACAGACCTTGTGGGATGAGTGTCAGAAGGTATGGCACCTCGAAAGAAAAAAAAGCTTGATCTCTCACAACAATGGTTGGGCCGTTACCACGATCCGAGAACGCCGGGCAGTTTAGGGGGCGTGTCACGGTTTGCTGGGGCGCATCGCCTGCCCTTGAAACAAGCACAACGCGTGTTGGAACGGGATTTGGCCTACACGTTGCATAAACCGCGACGTCGTCATTTTGGTACCTTGCCCGTGATCGTGGGGGGATTAGACGATCAATGGGTAGCGGATTTGGTGGAAGTCCAACCCTTGGCCAAGTATAATCGGGGCATTCGGTATCTACTGACCGTGTTGGATGTGTTGTCCATGTACGCCTGGGTGCAACCATTGAAAGCCAAAACCGGGGTGGCGTTGGTTCGAGCCTTTCACAAGATTTTGAAACAAGGACGTCGACCCAACCGGTTGCAAACGGATCGAGGGAAGGAATTTTACAACCGAACGTTTCAATGTTGGCTCGAGGAGCAGGGGATCAAACATTCTTCCACCGAAGGGGATGCCAAAGCGAGTGTGGTGGAACGATTTAACCGGACCTTGAAACAACGCTTGTACCGCTATTTCACCGCCGCCAACACGTTACGGTTTGACGATGCCTTACCCGAGTTGGTTCAAGGCTACAATGCCAAGCGTCATCGGAGTATTGGCATGGCCCCCCAAGACGTGACGTGGGAGAACGAAGAAGCCGTGTGGAAACGTTTGTCGTACAAACGTTTGAAAGGAAAACGCCCTCAACCCAAATTCAAGGTGGGAGATCGGGTCCGTCTCAACAAGATTCATCGTACGTTTGAAAAAGGCTATCTACCCGGTTGGACCAAAGAAGTGTTTGTGGTGCATCGCGTGGTGCCAGGGTCTGTCCCACCTATAAGATTCGCGAATGGGATGACACGCCGGTCCAAGGCACGTTTTACGAGGCGGATTTACAAAAAGTGCACGTGTCTGACCAAGCCTTGTTTCGTATCGAAAAGGTACTTAAGCGTCAAAAAGATCGGTGGTTGGTCAAGTGGAAAGGGTGGCCGGACAAGTACAATAGTTGGATTGCCCGCGGAGACGTGACCTCTCTCCGACAACCCAAGACGGAAAAGAAGAAAGCATGACGTGGGTCCCCAGCTCCTCGTTTTACGTGACGTTGATGAGTCACGCGAGTACCCACGAGTTTCCTCAGAACCGTCCCCATCATTTCGGAATTTGCAAGACAAATGGAAAGCCGATACCAAGATGATTCAGGCCATTGATCGCTTACCCGGCAAGGAAACCAAGACGGAACGGGTGGTCAAAAAAATCATGCAAGCCAAGAAACGTTTGAAATTGTAATGTTTTAATGACACCAACCTTATGCTTACAGCGCTTCTTGTTATTTTGAGAAATTTAAAAAGAAAAAGAGAAAAAAAAAAGAAAAAAATGTCTGCGACTGTCTTTTTTAAGTCACAAAAGTATCCAGATCAAAGGGTTCCAATACATCCTCCAACACCTGGGCCCAATCGTCGGGGGACATGTTCCTCCAACAAGTCTTCCAAAGAGTTGGAAGGGTCCTCCAATACGTCGTGGGCCCCATCCTGGGTGTTTTCCTCCATCACGTCCATCAGATCGTCGAGCCATTGATCGACCTCTTTGTCCCATGCAGGTGGTTCCACGGCACGGATGTCCCCCGAATCCAAATTAGTCAGAGTCCGAGAGTCGCTGTCTTCGTCAAGGAGTTGACAAAACGACTCGATGTAGGTTTCCACCGACGGGTCCGCAGGGGGTCGTCGAGGGAGTCCATAAAGTCATTCCAACAGGTCTCCACCGAGGGTTGAGTTCTATAATCGGTCAACACCATCCCCAGTGTCTTGACCTCCCCCGACGGGACCACAGAAGGTGGCTCGAGGGATTCACAACAGTACTTCAAGTAGGTCTCCACCGAGGGTTGACGTTTCTTTTCCCTTGGCGGTAGCCCCTTTCTTCGGCGGGACGCTTCTCTTCTTCTGGCCAGCCGGGCCTCTCGATGTTTGTAGTACATTGCTCTTTTTTTCGCCAACAGCTCCTCTCGATGTTCCTTATAATATTGTAGGCGATACGCCCGCCCTCGTTCACTTTTCTTCCACTGGTTGAGATATGCTTGGTGTTGTTCCCGATGCGTTTCCTTGTAGTGCTTTCGGGCCTCGGCAATTTTGGCTCGATTGTTTTCCCGGTGGCGTTTTCTGAGGGCCGCTATTTTTTCTGGGTGCTTGGCTCGGTACCTGGCTTGTTTGGCCCTGTTCCGAGCCCGTTGTCGGGTCAATGGTCCCTACACCTCATCGTCTTCTTCGCTGTCGGACATGGTGGTGGCGAGGGTCGTCTTCGCTCACAGTTGTGGGATGGTGGCGGTGCTGGCGGTGGTGTGAGGGGTCTCTTAAACTGGTACTGCCAATACTCGCAACAATAGTCGAGGCCTTCCACAAACCACGCACACGTCAGCTGTAGGTAATGCCCGGGCGACCACTGTTCTTCCACCTGCACCTCGCGTGCCACCTGGGCCACCCGTTTCTGTTGATCTCTTTTATTCAACTGCTCCGCAAAGTCCGTCACACTCTTGTCTTGGACACAGTCCTTATTCACTTTCTTCAAAATCTCTTCCACTTCTAAATCTAGCTCAAAGGACTCAAACTCTTCGAATAATTTTTCCTGGTCGGGATTCATGATGGGATGGTCCAGCCCGGCGCTCGAGCTGTCTTATAGGCTCTCGTCTTTGTTCCCTGCTGGGACTGATGGGACAAAGTAGGGAGGGGAGAGGGGGTCCCCCCACCCCTTCCCACCCCTCCCGAGGCCCTCCGTGTCCTGTTTGGTCATTGGTCAATGCCATCACCCCACGTGACCTTTTATCTCTATAAAAACGGGAACCGACCTCAGGTGGATTCATCTTGTTCAAAACCATGGCCTCTCATCAAGATGATCCAGAAGCGGGTCCAAGCGACCTTACCGTGGAAGAGATGCTAACCTTGCTGGGCCTGGGCACCTCTGAAGCCCTTGTAGAAGACGACCCCTCCAAACCTGAGGTTGATGAACCTTCCTTAACCTGTGAGGAAGTCTTGGGAGAGAGCGATGAGGATGACCTCTGTAATGAAGCCCTGGATCGCTTCGAACGCCAACGCGCTTTTCAAACCCAACTCCTTCAACAAAGTGGAGGTGGATTAGATTCCTCGGTGGGAACCTTTTAGTTTTCAGACCACAAACGTTTTGGATCGCCAGAGTAGCCGTATGGGCGTCCGCGAACGTCATTTCAATACCCGTTTACGTCAAACCGGCAACTTCATTGAGCAATCCAGTATAATTCGGGCCCTTCAAGAGGCTTTACGACGCGCCGTGGATCGCGTGTTAGCCACCACACCTAACCTGCACGATCAAGACCGACTTTATTTCACCCTCAGTTCCAACCGTCTCACCAGTAATTTTCAAGGATGGGGATTACGGGCGGGGGAATGGCGCGAAGGAGGGGTTCGCTTGGAAGTCTTGTTCCAACGGTTGGCGTAAGCTCTCAACAGCAACGAACAATTTGAAATGGACGATTCGTTTCAATTGTCCATCACCCAAGTCCATCATGCCCCTCAGGGAACCGGCAAACCCCGCCATGGCAAAGCGGGGCATGCAATGCTCCAAGCATTAACCAAAACGTCCAAATCGGTCATCCGGATCCAAAATAACGATGAGCTCTGTTGTGCCAGGGCCCTCGTCACCGCCAAAGCCTGACTGGACCCCCACCCGAAATACCACACCATACGACAAGGACGCAAAATCCAAAAAGAACTTGCTCTGTTGCTTCATCACGAAGCCGACGTTCCCTTCGGTCCTTGCGGTTACGACGAGTTGACCAAGTTCAGTGCCGCGCCTTCCCTCGTCGGCTATCAAATCATCCTAGTGGACGCCCACCGTTCCTTTCACATCACGACGTTTGGTCCTCGCCGAGACAAACAATTGATCCTGCTCCACGAGAAAGGCCATTACGATGTCATCACCCGTTTGCCAGGGTTTTTCTGATCCAGTTACGTGTGTGCTACCTGTTGGAAACCCTATAACACGGAGGGCCAGCATCGATGCCCCAAACAAAAAGGCCATTGCCGGGCCTGTTGCCAAAAAGAGTGCCCCGATTTCGTTGAGGTTTACCCGCGGGGTCTGAAAGCCACGCGACTTTGTGGTGAGTGCCATCGTGCCTTTTTCGGGGACACTTGTTACGAAGCTCATTGCACCAAAGACCATACGGGAAAACCGGCGACCAGCCCCCAGTCCACCGTTTGCTCTCGTCGACGTCGCTGTCCTAACTGTTTCAAACAGGAAGTGGGAGACCAAGCCATTCAACGTCATCGGTGCAACTACCTGGACTGTCCTTCCTGCCGCGAGTACGTGGACGCTCAAACCCACCGTTGTTTCATTCAAAGAGCACTCAGCCCTCAAGAACTCCGTGAACAGAAAAAGAAACGCAAGCGCTCGCGTCAAGGAGGTCCTCGCGCCAAACGAGGGGCGGCCGCGGGGCTTCAAACCTTGCGAGCCAATGAAGCGGAGGAGGAGGAAGACGTGGACGTAGACGACGTGGAGGACACACCACCCCTGCACGTGTTTTTTGACATTGAAGCCATGCAACCCCATGAACAGCATGAAGCCAATCTGGTCGTGGCCGAAACCGAACACGACGATCGGTCCCTTCGTTTCCCAGGCGAGCATTGTCTCCGAGATTTTCTCGAATGGTTGGACACCCTCACGCTGAACGACACGCGTCAAGTCAATGTGTTGGCCCATAATTTCTAAGGGTACGATGGGTACTTTGTCGTCCATCAATACCAGAACAACAACCGCATTGTCGAACAGCTCCGTAACGGGTGCAAACCCTTGGAAGTCAAACACGATCGCATCCGTTTCATCGATTCTCTCAGCTTCTTCCAGATGTCCCTCTCGGCCTTTCCCAAAACCTTTGGGTTGACGGAACTGAGAAAAGGGTACTTCCCCCACAAGTTCAACATCCCCGAGCACCAGGTCTACGTGGGACCCGTCCTGGCTCTCGACTACTACATGCCCGAAACCATGTCCTCCAAAGGACGCTAAGAATTGGAAAGGTGGCATAAGGAGCAACGAGATAAGGAGGTAGTCTTCGATTTCCAGAAAGAATTGATAGCCTACTGCGAATCGGATGTTCGCCTCTTGAAAAAAGGCTCTCTGACATTCAAACGTTTGTTTGAAGCCCAAGCGGGGTTCAACGCCTTTGAATATATCACCATCGCCTCGGCCTGCAACCAGGATCTACGCATGAACCGTATGATTCCCAACAGTATTGCCTCTGAACCCGTCAAAGGATGGCGGAATCGCATCAACCAGTCAGGGGTGCCCCTCGAATGGTTAACCTGGTGCGATCATCAACAGCGCCAGCACGCCCTGGAGTTACTCAGCCCCGAAAACTTGGACGATCACGATCTCATGGCTGGTGCTTATCCTGACCATCCGCATCCCAGTCATCGCCAGTACATTCAACACGTCCGCAATGCCGGCGAGTATCACATCTCTACCGTGGGGTTCGTGGATGGGTACTGCCAAGACACCAACACCGTGTACGAATTCCACGGCTGTTTCTGCCACGGGTGCCCACGCCATTATTCCAACCGTCACGAAAAACATCTGCACCACTGTAATCGGACCATGCGTGATGTGTACGAGCAAACCCAACAAAAAATCAAACAGTTTCAAGCCCTAGGGTACAACGCGGTGGAAATGTGGGAATGCGACTGGAGACGCCTCAAGGAAACCTCTCCCGACATCCAAACGTACGTGGATTCCTTGCAATTCATCAAGCCTCTCAACCTGCGTGACGCCTTCTGTGGGGGTCGTACCAATGCCGTCAAACTGTACCATCGTGTGACCCCGGGTCAAACGATCCATTACATCGACTACACCTCCTTGTACCCTTGGGTCAACAAAACCTGCGTGTACCCCAAAGGTCGTCCTCGCTTCATCTCGCAACCGGGTCACACCGACATCAGCATCTACTTTGGAGTCATCCAATGCCGAGTCCTCCCTCCACATGAACTGTACCATCCCGTGTTGCCTTACCGCCATGAGGGTAAACTCACCTTTCCACTCTGTGCGACTTGTGTCACAGAAGAAATGACCAAACGTCCTTTGGAGCAATCGGCCCAGTGCGCCCACTCCGACGAACAACGCGCCCTGACCGGTAGGTGGTGTATTCCCGAATAGCAAAAAGCGGTGGAGTTGGGGTACGAGATCCAGTATCTGTATGAGGTGTGGCAGTTTGACCAGACCTGTGAGGGGCTCTTCCGAGAGTACGTCAACACCTGGTTAAAAATCAAGCAAGAAGCCAGCGGGTGGCCTTCGTGGGTGGGGGACGACGAAACCAAACGCCAACAGTACATTCGCCAGTACTATGAGCACGAGGGCATCCAGTTGGAGTACGACAAGATCGAACACAATGCAGGTCTGCGTACCCTGGCCAAAATGATGCTCAATTCCATGTGGGGCAAGTTCGGCCAACGTCTCAACAAGACCTCAAGTCCGACAATTTGACGATCCCCAAGCCTTTCACCGTTTCCTGGATACCGATAACTTGGACGTGCGTCACGTGTCCGTCATGGTACGACGCCATGGTGGAGGTGCATTACCAGTACCAAGACAAGGACATTCCCGTGTCACCCAACCTGAACATTTTTGTAGCCTGTTTCACCACCTGTTGGGCCCGTCTCCGTCTCTACGAAGCTTTAGAACTGTTGGGGGAACGCGTCCTGTACTATGACACCGACTCCGTCATTTACCTGGAGGAACCGGGCCAACCCAACCCGGTCTTGGGCGATTACCTCGGCGAGTTTACGAGTGAATTGGACGACGACGATTACATTGAAGAATTTGTGTCGGGCGGTCCCAAGAATTATGGGCACAAAACCAAACAGGGCAAAGTCGAATGCAAAGTGCGAGGGTTCCGCCTGAACAGCGAAGGCCAAACCCAATTGAATTATGAGGTCATGCGCCAGAACGTCTTGGACGAAATCCAAAAGCCTCAAAAGGAACCGTGTCAAACCCAAGTCGTCAATTCCTACCAGATCTTGCGAGACGCCAAAAAGTACCAACTGGAAACTCGTCCTGACCTGGTATACGACAAGAGAGTCATCGATCCTACCACGTTTCAAACCTATCCTTACGGTTGCCAAACCGCCTCATAACAGAATGGGGACCCTGGTGTGTCTCTTCTTCTTCACTCGGACCCAGACCTCACGTGGTGCCTGGTTTGGACTTTGGACTCTTGTTAGACAAAACATGGAACGCACCGTTTTGACCACTCGGGGCTGCGTTCCCGCTTGTAACACCAAAGGAAAAACTCTGGATTAAATCTTTTTTTTCAACCACATGGCGTCTCTTGTTTTGATCTGAGCCCACAGTTTTCCCTGCCTGGGGTCAGCGGTATCCCACCCCTAAAACCACGTGAAATCCATCCACCCTATTGGTTGACGTCACTTCCGGTGTCGTCACTTCAGGTTGCCCCATGACGTCACTTCCGCAAACCACCTGACCCTCCGGGTCACTTCCGGCCGCCATCTTGGATGATGTCACTTCCGGTTAGGTTATGTGACCCCTCTCGACCAATCAGAAGCCACGCATCAAAACGAGGCCAGGTGTGTCATCTGGGCCCCTATTACTACTAACGTTTCCTTTCACTTCTAGTAATTTTTATTTGTTTATTTTTTGTCATCACATGATATCTAAGACTTATTTTCATCATCACTTTGAAGACTTGTATGCACGTGACCTAGGGCCTTATTCAACGTTATTGCGTGTTTTTAGGCGTTTAGCGTGGCAGATGCATTCTCAACTGGGCCATACAGCGTGGAAATCCTATCAGGAAATGAGCAAGATCGGTTTGAAGTCGAAAGTGGTACATATACTGCACCCTCTTCCCCGAGCACCCCTGCCGCACCCACTTTCATCCTTGATGGAGAGTCTGTTGTGTTGTGTCCTAATGCTACTGATGACCCAGTGGACCCAATACCGACTGTTGCACCAGGTAAACATTGATTCAGTTTTAAGGATTCAAAAAAGATAACCTGCCTGATCTCAAGTGGATTTGGCTTTTTGACAAGCTGGGCAAAAGGTTTGCATTGATTGGGTCATGTATCTCACCATCAAACGAAAACGAAGAAACGCAAAGTTGTGATTATGAGTTGGATAATAAGACCGTCTTTAGAAGCATTGATTATGTTTACCTTACTCTTTTGATTCATCTTGTGTTTCATTTCTGCTTCAATCTGACCTTCACGTACAGTTTGAATGCTGTAACCATTTCTGCAGCGAAGATCTAAGGTATACTGAAGGTCTTGGGTTCAACTTCTGTATGGGACTCAGAAGGTTTACGTTTAGTTCCCAACTCGTGAAAAAATAGGTAATGAAGTTTATGTACGACTTGGGTGAGCTGAGCACTTGGGGCCGATTATGTCAGCAAAGTTTACAGGGCTTAACGACACTGTTGAACTGTTCAACTGGAATGTGACGTTATTTACCGTCAACAGCGTTTAGAAAGCGTGTGAAGCAGTCTAAAAATGCCAATTAGCATATTCGAATGACCGTCTTATGAGTAGTTTAAAAACCTATTTATATGCTCATAAACCAGGGCTAGCTTACACTGGAATAAATTATTTCTCTTTCTTGACGTCTTATTTTATTTGGTTGTGTCCACAGGCATCCAGTCGTTCCCCTCAGTGAATATGCCAACAGCTGTACTAGCACTGAAGGCTCTTCAGGACTATGAAGCCACGACATCTTATGAGTTATACATGAGAATAACTGATACTTCAAACGGGTGGACAGGAAATATTACAATCAAGGTAGGAAGTCCTGACGAAACAAATCATAATAACAAATCTTGATCAACTTATAGTTGCTTAACTAACCTTCTGCAAACCGTAGGCTTGTTTTAGATGCCATGATTGTATCAGTTGTACAACGTTTGAGCTATAGGTTGTATACTTGCTTACGGCCATCGGTTGCATACTTGCATGCTATCTGTTGCATCGCTTGCATGCCATAGGTTGCATACTTGCTTAATGCCATCAGTTGCATACTTCCGTAAGGAAGGGATTTGCCAACAATTTTTCAAAATTTGGTGTCCAATCAAATGAGTTGTCGCAGGAACTGAAAGTTGAATGCTGGTCCCAAGAGCCCAGCTATGTTGTTCATTTTCACTTTGCGAAAACAAATGTGAAGTCCAAGATCTTATTGGGGCTTGAAGGTCGGCACACAGGAGGGGAATTGTGCCCATGACTAGTCCCCGCAACATGCCCTGGGGACATGTTAGGTCCCTGGGTCCTTTTGTGTGAACTGCCTATTTTTGTAAGAGCTGTAATTGCATGTACATAATCTTGCATCCCATCCCCTTCGTGTAACACCGCAGGGAACCCGTACTAGTCCTTTTGTTTTCACAGCGGTCAAACACAAAAAGTTACGTCACTTTCGTTCTTTCGGAGCCTTGAAGTTTGAAATAGTTCAAACGTTTTACGAGCGCGAAGTTCGTATGAAAAAATGATGTAAAACACTTCCCGGTAAACCGAATTTCACGTCGGCAAAACTTGTGCATGACAGTTACTTCATTTTGAACACATACTCAACGTACAAAGCTTAATTTTCAGAAACGGCGTTAAGTTTTGCAGTTAAAGTGAAACTTTCGACATTTACCTCTATTTTCCTTTGAAAAATTATCGTGCGTTTGACTGCTGTGAACCCTTTGTGTGTGCTGACGTAAAATTTTTGTTGTTTACTTTGTTGGATTGGTTGTTGTTTTTGATTTACTGTAGGTGATCGTGGATGATTACAATGATAACTGCCCGTTTTTGCAAGAGCTGAATATCAATCTGGACCTAGAGCCCATCCCACCCCTTCAAAGTGCCACGTTTTTTACAGCCATGGCCAGTGCCAAAGATAGTGGTGTAAATGGACAAATCCGGTACAAGGTCAGCAGCCCAGTGGAGAGAATGTAAGTAAAGAGGAGCTTGCATTCAACTAACATTTAACCAAAAACTATAAAACAATCGACGATTGACATTGCGAGGGTAAATTTGTACTTGGACCACAGGCATCTAAAGTGGTGCCCCAAGCGAGGCCCAAAAATGGCCTTAAACAGCCTCAGTCTCAAAATCAGCCTCAAATGGTTTCAAAAAGGCCTCAAAAGGTCTAAAACGGTCTCAAATGGCTTCAAATCGACTCAAACATGTGTACAGCTTAAAACCTTTTCTTTAGCGTGACAAAAACTGAAAGCTATATAAGTTGCTTCCCCAAGGCTGCAAATAATTTTTTTCTTTCTTAAAAGGACATATGTCCACCAATTCTTCATTTTGGTCGGACACTTTTTTTTTTCAGTGGAAGTCTTTTTGAAATAATAATTTCTTATCATTATTTATTTATTAGATGGTAAAAAAATTTGTCCGGACATAATGTCCGACCAAAGTTAAAATTTCGTCGGACATGGGCCGATTTTAGTCGGATATTATCCGATGACAGACAGTTATTTGAAGCTCTGCTTCCCTTTGGATAGGATGCTTGTCCATTGCAGAGTTACCCCCAGCGTTTTTCTTGGTCCCACTTTTACACTTGGGTGGAATGAGGCAATTTGGAAACAATGCCAGAGCCAATCTTGAAGCATCAACCTTCAGATCGACAGCCCAACACTTCCACTGCGCTGTGAGCTAAAATAGGTCTAATTATCTATCCCAGCCACTTGTAACTGTGATACCAAAGTTTGGCCCTAAGCTTGCCTAACGTGCCTAGCTTGTTATCCATCAAACAGCTCAAAATACATTGTGCAGGTCGTTCACTTCAGTTGGTAATCTTTGAAATGAAAATGTGTTTAAGTAACTGTTCTAAGTAAGTGCATTTAGCCAGGGTTGTAAGTCAACATCATGTTTGTGCAGTTTGTCTATGATTAATTTTGTCCTCCCTGTTTTTTTTTTCATTTTTATATCATCAGTCCCACCATCAACACCACCAAGTTCTATGTGCAGAATGGCAGTCAGGTGGTTTGGAGTAATAAAACAGCGAAGTGGACGTATAAGTATTTGATCTTTGCAGTGGATGGTGGCTCACCTAAACGCGGTGATAGCGTCCCGCTGAACATCACATTTGATGTTTCGTGTGAAAGCACTGGAGCTATTGTGGCTGAACCACTGACTGGAGAGGTGTTTTTTAGGGCTCCAGGACTTACTGGCTCTATATACCATAAGCAACTTGCTTATAATGTGCTTTCATGTACTATGAATGAGTGTCAAATAAAGCGCTTTCCATTTGTATCAAAAAGGTGGTTGTTAAGGAGTGAAATTTTTGAAAAAAAGGACCACTTTCAGAGGTATTCATCTTTTCTCGTTTTTACTTAAAGAAAAGCTTTGTGAACAAATTAGAGCTACTAAAACGCTCCAGGTTTTTTACCTAAAGATGTCATTCTAAATTCCTGTTTCAGTGTGATTTTATCATCTATTAAGTATGGTCTTGTTTTGTGGGGTTCGTGCTGTAATTCTGACTTTATTGTAGTGCCGCTAGAATTATTTTTAATTCACCAAGGATGTGTTATCTAGTGATATAATGGACTTTGTAAATTGGATTAGACTATAAAGTAGAAATATTTAAACTATTTTATAAGGCATATAATGATAACTTACCTGAGTGCTTATCTACGAGTATCTTTAGAAAGCGAGCTATTTGTTACTCTTTACGTGGTCAGGGTGTAGCTTTGATCCCAATATGCAATAGTAGATTAACGAGAGACTCGTCAGCCTTTCGTGGATCAGTTCTTTGGAACTTAATAGTAATGATGAATTAACTAATTTAATTTTTAAGGAAATAAAAGCACGACTTACTGTCAAAGAGTATTTTATAAACTTTATTTTCGATAGTTCAACTGCTGCTGCTGCTATTTTTAAAATTAATATTTATAATCATAGTTTTTGTTCTCAGCTTTGTATTAAATAGTTTTTATGTATATATTTTGTTGTAATGTATTGTAGTTATGCACGACCCCACAAGTAGCCTCCCACGCGGACGCTCTTAGGGTTTCGTCACGCGTTCCTCCTCCACGTGGGGGAGGAACGCGTGACGAAAACCTAAGAGCGTCTGCGTGGGAGGCTACCCCACAAGCTTCTAGTTTTAAATCTTATTGTGTTAAAATAAATGTCTTATGTTATCTGTAGATGTATAATTATCTGTTCATGTTTTTGGCTTCTGTTCACACGCCACATTGAGGCTTAAGTAAGTACATTTTGTTGCATTTCCCTTTTTTTCTTTTTAACAGCCTTAAATTCGACTACCAAACCGCGATGCCGTGGCTGTACCACTGGGTATTACTGTCCTGGTGACGGCACTGAGAAGCGATGTGGAGAAAGGTCACCTACCTTTTCAGCTTGTCCTGAGGGATGGGCAGGTGAAATGCTCTTATGCTATGGGAGGGGGTGGGTGCTGAATGATTATTACTGCCCTGATGACGAATACCAAGAAGAGATGAGGAGAATGTTCACTTATGAATAGTCGTTTGGAGCTGCGGCAAACTGTTCAGGTTTCCAGAGGGATGGATAGGTGAATTGTGCTTGTTTTATGGCAGGGGTGGGTGCCGAGTGGGTATTACTTCCCTGGTGACGGTACCGAGAAGCGATGTGGAGAGGGTCACTTACTGAATAATCATTTGAGGCTGCAGTAAAGTCTTCAGCTTGTCCTGAGAGATGGGTAGGTGACGTTTGCTTGTGTTATGAGAGGGGTGGGTGCCAACTGAATATCAATGCGTTGGTGAAGAAGCTGAGAAGTGATGAGAAGTTTCGCCCACGAAATATTCCTCTGTATTCGCAGCAGGAGAAGTGGGTTTGTGTTGTAAGAGTATTGTATGGAGCTGAAGCGTTCAGGATGGGATCTAAGTTGTGCGAAGTTGATCCATTGGGTTGGAGTAAATCTCAACAGGGATGGACGGGTGAAATGTGCTTGTATTATTGCATTTGGAGGAGTGGGTACAGTTGATTAGTGTTAATTTCAAAGTGTCAGTGAAATGGAGTTTAAGAGGAATATCGCAGCAGACTGTTCAACTGGAAGGTATTTTAAAAACAGAATTTCACTTGGGTCGAGGTTCTGTTTAGTAGTGTCAAGATTTTGGCAATAATCTCCAGATGTACTGTAACCTTGCTCCGTCTAATTTTGATTTGTGACTTTGTTATTCCTTTTTCCTCTATTCAGCTGTGCAAGAATGGAACAGCGCTTCCTTGTCCGGATAGTACATATGTCAAGTGCAATGAAACGGTGAGTGTAAACTGCTTAGTCCAGTCCAGTTCTGATTTTTACTAGGGTCTTTTGAAACCCGATTTATTGTTGGAAGCACTGTAGTTATCTTTACGTGCGCACGAATTGCTTTGAATGTTTTGAATGTTGAATGAACCTGCTTTCGTTTATAGGAGCTCGATCCGCTGTTAGGTTAGCTTAGGTTTTTAATAAAAATATATACTCGTGCCCTAAGAAGTCTTTGACGGCTAGTGCATTACAATGTCAGTCAGTTTCATTCTTATAACAGATTTTTCTTTTGTGGATTTCTTATTAGTGGTGCCCTGAGAAATGTTTTGACTGCGAGCCTGGCATGGTGTGTTTTGAAGGAATGACGCAGGACTGTACACCGGGGCGATATAGTGATGGAAAAGGTATGTACCGACAAACAGTGACTAAAATCACACCTATTTGGGGGTCCCATTTCTCTTTTCTGAGTAAGCATATTACTATGTAATGTTTACGGGTCTTATGGCAGTATTGATGCCTCCACTTGCAAATTGGCTAAGCTGAAAATGTGGTAATTGAGAAATGCTCAAAATAACCAATTGGAAATTTCTGAAAATAAAGGAATGGAACCACTTTAAAGTCCTACTCAGTTATTTTCTTTGAATGGCAACACGTAATATCTTAAACTTGGACTTAAAAGGTGCTGCCACCTTCCACAGAGTGATGAAAAGTATTCTATGAAAGTATTGCTAAGAATTTTTTTTTGGAAAAATTAATACACCTGTTAGAAATTAGTCGTTTATTCCGAGAAAGCCCGTTAGGCCGCCGAAAGCTTATAAAATACTGTGAAACGGTTGTTGAGGAGTGCGCTAGCATAGGATTATGGTTATAGGATATCTTTGATTTGCGATTAACTAGCGTCGTAAAAACGATTTCAAGTTTGCTTCTCTTTTGTCAAATATTTCGTCCTAAGAGTTAAATGCATCAGATAGTGTGATTCTTTTATTTGAGTTTGTGAATGAAGAGGATGAAGTCAACGGCTACAGGCTTGCATGCTGCTCTGCGCCACCGCTTTTTTAGGGGTTAGTTTTGGAATTAGAGAGAGGATGATTCACTTTTGATTTTAGTAAAGGTTGTAAAATCAGTTAAATTGTGTCAAACATCGATGAAAAAAACCATGATGGCATTTGGTAGTATTAGTTGCTATTATTCAGTATTCCTAATACTTTATGGTTCAAATCAGATCACCTTCATATCGTGGGGTATGACAATCATCTACACAAAATACGCAACTTTTTTTTCTATTTCCTTTTAACTCTTTATTATCATTTCTTTTGATGTACCCGCCTTTTCTTAGCTTACAATAATCAGTGCTGTTCTAATAATAGATTATCTCCGGAGCAAAAGGACGTTTCTTAATAAAACTCGATCTTCTCAGTTAGTCAGGACAGAAAACGCTACCAAAACATCACGGGCGTGGAAAGAGAATTTAAACTTTTAACGAATCCCAATAGCAGTGGCGTGATAGCCATCTTTCCAGCGATCACTGGAAGTGTAGCAGCCACAGCCTCCAAAATGCAGCTCAGTCAGGAAGAAGAACTGATTTGGCATCATGCGATCGGGATGGGTGATGGGAATGGCTTTGGAACGCCAGTCAACAGCGACACCGGAGCTTTCGTAAACCAGCTTTGAATCAAGATGGTGTTTGCGGGGGGTTTGAAGATTGTGGTTTGGCATGAACGCAAACAAACTGTTGGGATGCGCGCCACAATTTGAGAATTGTATGGTGTGACTGTTGGATTTGAATCCTTGAATCTGGCCATCGTTGCTTGCGGCTGATTTTGGAATAATGCCGAGGAAGATGTAATCTTTCATGAAGGCGTTCTGGGGTGTAGTGTAACCAGCGAAGCTGTTCACCAGCACTCCAAAATCAGTGTTTGCGAAAGATGGATGAGGCTGGATCAGAGTGTATGACTCCCTACGGTCGGATTTTTTCTGCAACTTCAGTAGGACGTTTTTCCTGTCTCGGAATAATGCTCTGACAATCAGCTGTGCATGTGGTGTTCTAGTGAGACTGCGGGGAAGGAAGGTGAAGCCACCGCCATGAATTGCCATCTCGCAATACACTTCAATGGGTTCAATATTTGGCATCGGTTGAATCTTATACACTCCACTCACTGATTGTGGCGCCAGGCTGTAGCAGTCTCTAGGAAACTTAAGAAATAAAAAGATTGCGATCGTTACAGGCTTTTTTTCGTGGTAATGTTTGATGTAGTGACGTAGGATTTGTGTGGAGATACAATTATTCTGGAGTAGAAGTATCATGACAGAATGCAGTGTATCTGAAACTCAAAATAAGTGGTACATTTCTAAGTTATCCTTAAGCAGGTTTTTGGTATTGGATTATCAGTGCTTAGGAAAGTTGGTATAGTTATGTGGACGGTCACGCTACTTACATGGTTTGCGTTACAGTTGCAACACTCGTAAGCGCGAGCAGTGTTCCACCGCATCAGGATCCATACAAAGATAGACACGAAGGAGAAGACTGTGGTCTTCATCTGAAAGTTAAAAAAAATACACATATTGGCCTTAAAAGAAAAAAATTGAAATGGATAGTTAAAACCGGTTAAATAGACAACCAATTTACGAAATGTACCTTTACCTTTAACAAAGAATCCAATCGTCCTTACATGCAGTGAACCCAGAGGGATAGAATGTGAAGCAGTGGAAAATAATTTTGTGATCTTGCACTATCAGAGAAGTCATTTTTAATTTGTTCCATTATTTCTTGCAACTTTTTCTCAGAATCTGACCTTGTAACCTTCCGCAAATGAGTTTATCGGAACATTTGATGTATGATAATGTCGTATTTTGAACTTTTCATTTCCTTTACCAGTCACTTCTGACTCTCCCTTTCAAAGGACAAAATTAATAATAATAATAATAATAATAATAATAATAATAATAATAATAATAATAATACAATTCTTTATACAGATGGCCTATATCACACAAGGTGATTTTCAATAGGGCACTGTGAAAATATAACAAGATAAAGTTAACTAAAATACTAAAATGCTAATTTAAATATTAAAAAATTAAGAGGGATTAAACACCTAAGTTCTACATAAAAGTAG
>Ga0126336_10000269_pt1 | contig 18608 bp, 13 predicted proteins | sample SidCmetagenome_FD_92530 | JGI IMG/M metagenome (GOLD analysis project Ga0126336, IMG submission 92530) | Coral microbial communities from El Islote,Puerto Morelos, Mexico - Siderastrea C C metagenome | ecosystem: Host-associated > Invertebrates > Cnidaria > Coral | place: El Islote,Puerto... | reverse complement strand
TGATTCTGCTATCACACAAGTCTCGTTTGATACAGGAAATTAACTGTTAAAAACCACGCATGGTGGTTTGTGAAAAAGGTCCATTCATCTGAGATTTTATTGTGATGGTTGTGAGTGGTAAAGGGCACCATTGGTGAAGAGGGAAGGCACTAATTACGAGCTTAAGCCAGTTCCAATGTCAGGTGAAAACCAACAGCAAAAAAGAAATTCAAACATAAAATTGAACGTGAGTAAAATATGTTTAAAGTAACAACTGTAAAGCTGATATTCAAAATTCCTACCACACAATAGATTAACCCACTAAAAAGGGCATTTCCATTTTCATTCAACTTAAATATCTCTTTCAAGTCCCGTTAGTTGTCCACTTTCTTTTAGCTACTCACCAGTTGTATGTTTGTTTATTTTAGAATACTAACCATAAAATACGTGCGATAAAATAGAAAATGGGGTGTAACACTCGGTAACTAAGGATACAAATAAATGTATCCCTAATGCTTCATAGAAAGCCGGCTACCACCTCTAGTTAACATATTAAGTAAAAATACTGTAGTGTAAACATTCAAGTCACTGTACCTCGCAATCCCCTGCAGGAATCATATACAGTGTAAACCATTTCTCGTTTCTTTGTGGGTAGGTTTTCTCGAAAAGAAAAAGTCTGATCATTAATCCAGGCGATGGAGTCTGTACCGAAAATTGGCAGTCATCTGTAAGAGATCAAAACCGTATATCTCTATTTGAACATCATTTCACTGTTTGGGGTTAACCTTAACGATACTTCCGTTTGACATTGTATTGTGGTCCGCAATCTTCACTAATATGTACTGGTCCAAATTATAAGCCATGCATAGAAACACATACTCTGTATTGGTCAGTGTTTGGGTTCTACAGCTAGACTATAGCTATACGCGGTAGTTTCAAACTCAAAAAAGAGCATTCAAGTTTCTCAAGCATCGATTATTGCTTTCCTCTAGAAACATGATTAATTACCATAACATGACACACAAAATGCACAACAGGTACAAAAGCTGACAGTTGTACGCACCAACCAAAGAAGTCTGAAAAGTGTTGAAGTACACCTACGCTGTCACATTAAAATATGGCAACTATTAATAGAAACTGTCACAAGAGGAGAGCTGGAATACCCTTTTAGAGCAAACCTAAACGAAGCAAACCTGAATAGAAAATTTACAAGATATAGGAACTTACTATGTGCTGGATTTTTTTCTTGTCGAGAACGACCCGTTACAAGGGATTCAACTTCTGGGGAACTACTGCATCTCCCATCTTCTAATGATGTGTCAGGCAGTGAAGGAAGGCCTGCAGCATACGACCGTCTTAAAACTTCGTCGAGTGAGCGACGTTCTGTTCTTACAGTATTTTCTGTGGACTTGTTAAGTTGACCGGTGTTAACCACTTCAACGCCGCTACAAAACATGCACTGGGTTTGACGATCTTCGACAGTTCTAAAGCAAGAACCGTTGCAATTGCACGACCGTCCGTCGCCTTTTTCAGTCGGTCTAGCTGTGGGAAAGGACGATGCTTCTTTTTCAGACTTGTCACCGGCATTAGCTTGGTTGGAATGCGCTTCTAGCTGGTCTTCTCCACCTGTAGCAAAAACCTCTTCGTTCCTGTCTTCGTTTTCTGAACTATCGCTGTCACTGTTCTGATCCTACAACATGAGGGAAATGTTTTAGTTTATCGAGTACGTATAAACAAGCACACAGTCTACATAGCTTGCTTGCTAACTCCTCCTTGGCGGAAGCGTCAGCTGAAGCGTGTGATTTACGAATTGAAAATCGAACAAGGACGAAACTAATGGGTTTCCGAATCAAATGAGATCTCGAAACCGAAAGTAAAACTACGAAATTGCTGACTACATATTCTGTTTCGCTATACGGATCAGTAATACCCTGTGAACCACCTGGAGCTAAAAGGTAAGAGATAGCCAAAGGTCTCAACTAACCATACTCTATGTTTTTGTCTGTAGAAGTCAACCTCTAAGGAAAGCACGATTTCAAACTTCTCAACAAGTGAACTGAGTTTCACTTTTCTTCAGAGGACTTTAACCTCTTTTTAATACCATGTGACAAAATAAGTGCTGCTGATTGGCGTATTAGTCTGGAGATCCTAAATATGATTGGTTAGAGACGTTCGTTTCGGGGAATCCCCGTTCAATTTGTGCTTCGGTGTCTCGGAAGCACTTTCTCGATACATTTATTGGAGTTTTACATTTTACGACCTTAGGGTAAGGTTCCAGGTCTAAAGTAAATCCTTTAAGCATTTTGGCATAGACAGTAATTTTACCATCTAGTTGGACATCAAGTTAGCATTAGAGTACTGTCAGTCTTAGACGATCAAGGGTGACTGTGGCCGACCGGAAGTTCTGTCCTTTGCGTGTCTTGCGTCGTTGTTAAGGAGTGTTCCACGTAAAAGCAACTTTGGCAAAATACTTCTGACTGCATCATCATAGTTCTGTGATTAACAGGTGGAGACATGATCTTGGACGTCTTTTTCGTATGTATTTTGGTAAGTCGATAGTTAAACAACACTCTGGTTTACATATGATCAGAGGACACTTTTTGTTGACAAACGTAACATATCTAATTTGCATTGTAGAAGGAAGAAGAAGTTTTCTTCGAAGTCTTACTTACGTACGGATACACTTGGCTAAAAGGGTGTCCTTTCGAGACGAGGGGTTGGTGAGAAATTTGCCGAAATATTTGACAGGAAAAAAAAATGATCAAAATAACTGGGCCTAAAATTTGGGTTGTAGAACAATTTTCCATTGTTCCTGTCCAGTTACAGAGAATTGACTAGCTTCGAAGGGCTTTAAATTTATTTATAATCAGTTTGTTACGAGATTTTAGTACCAAAAACGTATCACAAAAAAAGAATTTAATGAAAATACTCACTTTTTCTGATGATTTCCGAGAAATGGTTTGGTAACCAAAAATGGACTTTAGTCATTGCATTTTACGTATTAGCATAATCATGGTATAGTTTGTGACAAAGGTAGTTAGTTATGTGTAACGAATACACGAGTTAACATGTTATGGTCTTTGAGTCTTTCTCCTCATTCACTCTTTGTAAAGCGATTAACAGTTATCGAATTTGTTTGCTCTTAGAAACTGTCTGCACTGGGAAAAATCAAGCCTTTAATCTCACGTTTATAAATTGTTGATAACAGAACTCTTCATCCTAAAAGTAAAACTCGCTTGTCGACTGATGATTGTATTGTGCTTGGTGGTCTAACTACACTGCATCTTTCATTTTTTTTTCAGGTTAGGCAAGTATCTTCAGCCATAGTTTGCGAAGAAAACCAAGGAGCATACGGTCTGCTGGGATCCTTAGGACTTGACAACTTAACAACACAAGCTTTTGGTTTCGCTGTCATTGTTATTTCATTGGCGTATTACAACTTTTTATACCAAGACCAAAATAATCCGAAAAGAATAGAAATTGAGCCATCATCAATGAAGGATGCTGCCCCTTTAGATACAGGTCGAGGTCAGTAATTGGGTTTGTAATATATTATGCCAGCGAAGGATTATTTGATTGTTTTGGCTAGAAGTTGCATTTTTACCTGTGTAATTTTGTAACGTCATTTCTTGGGAAGATATCTAAACGACATGCGAGTCAAGTTGTTCTTTTCAGTCCTTTTACAGTATTACAGATTGCATGATATTCTAAGTCTGCGTGTACTTAGCAACACAAACCACAGCCTTCTGTTGATTAGCCAACTTTAATAGCTACCACATTCCACTTGGAACGTGTCGTTTGTACTGAACGAATCAACAGTGAAGTTCGTGCCCATGCAGAAACTTCACAATTCGCTGCCCATGGTAAAGCAATTCAATGTAATTTCTCTCTTTCCAGTTTCCATCAGTTTTACTTTTTCATTCTTCTAGACAAGAATGTAGAACCAGAATATCCTGAACGACATAGTCCTTGCCATTTGGTATTTGAGAAGACAGGAGTAGAAGTTATTGCAGCTAGCTACAAAACCACTGATCAGCAAGTGCCATGTGATTTGGTGTTACAAGCTTTTTGTACCTCTGAGTCAACACTTTCTGATCTTCTAGGCGAAGATGAATTGCTACTTAGCCCAACGATTAAATTAATTTCGAGCACCAGGTTGGACGGAATGCTTGAGGTTTGCATCCCGCATAGTGCAAATATGGTTTTATCATGCCAAAAATGGAATGTCATTCTGAAAGAATTTGTGAACAACAAATGGGTGGCAATGAATGGAAAGGAGGGCCAAGGTATAAAAAACTTTATCTCTAAAAGCAACCACGTGAGGTTTGAGACAGATCATCTCTCAACATTTGCAATTGTAGGGAAGTATGACAATTCTTCGTTGTCAGTGTTGAAAAGAATGAAAATTGCAGCTTTCTGCAGTGAAACCAAAGTTGGAGAAGACCTTCGGATGAGGCTGTACTGTTTTGATGACTGTGAATGGTCGTTTGAGGTACGCTTTTTATTGTTGCGGTTTAGTGCGTCTTTCCATTTAAACGTTTGTCAAAAGTTACGCTGTGACATTTTATCTCTTCTGAGAAATTTTAACCACCGAGGCTAAGAATGTGTTTGAACAACGAGAAGAACAACAAGACATTACGTCTTTGATACACATTCGACGCACTTAAAAAAAATGCTAAAATGGTATAAACACTGTTAAAATTGCGGAATATATTTCGCTCTTCGAGCCTCGTCAGCCAATAATTTTATTTAGCGGCTGACGAGGCTCGAAGAGCGAAATATATTCCGCAATTTTAACAGTGTTTATACCGTTTTAGAGTTTTTTTTAAGTGCGTCGAATGTGTATCAAAGACGTGATGTCTTGTTGGTCTTCTCATTTTATCTCTCCTGAAACAAAAATCCACTTAAGTAGCTTTCAGTATGGCTAAGGCCTGGCCCTTCCCAAATATAAATGTTAATGTCTTTGAGATACTCGCATGTTAATATTTTATAATCATGAAAGCAGTAAACTACTTCTGTTTGGATTTAATTAACTTGTTGACTGTATTATTTTAGAGGTTGATGAAAGAGGAGCAGATGGTCGGAGGAAAACTAGTATCATCAATTGAGTCACTTAACTTCTCTGTTACCAGTGAAGAGGATGTGGTTATCACTGTAAAAGATGTTACAGGGTGGCAGCTAGACCAAGCATCCCAAATGGTAATACATAGCTCTCTTACATTTACTAACATACCAGAAGGCTTCAGGCTATTTAACTTGACTGCTAACTTGAAGCCAGTTGCCAGTCGACCAAGACCTTGTGCCAAGAAACCGTCATGGTACAAAAATGCATGGTGACTTTGACTCGTTTGTTACATTTCACTTAACTATATGCATGAGTTTACAAGACTGACGACCGTTATTAGTTTCTTTGGCTGATTCATTTTGGAGTACTAGTTTTTACTGTAATTTGTTCACAGCGTGGGACAAATTTTAAGACAACTTAAATATTAAATCCCACATACACTTTTCACAAATTAATATGAAACGGAACTGTTGCTCATTGTATTTATCATTATGAAGTAGCAGATGTTTTCTTCAACTTCCTATTAGTAGTGATACCTTCTTGAAAATTGTATTGTAGGTGCATTTAATAACTGTCTACCATTTCATCTACAGAAACTCAGTCATGAATCCTTGAAGAACTCATTCATTGCTATCCGCCATTGTGATCTGGTGTTTAATCCCTCTCGCAAAACAGCTGGCAGTGTTGACTTCTTTGCTGCAATGGTTTTAACTCAGCAGTCCTCTTGTGAAACTTTGATCTATACTAGTGCTTCACTAAAGAAGGTATTCAATTATCACAATTGCCTATTTGACGTTTTAAATCACATCCAGTTTATTGAACCTCATTCGCTCACTTTTCTGATTTTCTTAATCCAGGCTCCAGCTTTGTCAGTGGATTAGAAGATGGTTTATAATTATATGAATGATATGTTTAATTGCCAATGCTTAGAATATTTGCACTGTCGTTCATTCCTGTGAGACTTTTGGGAACTTTGGAGAATCTTAATTAAGGAAATAATTAATCTTAATTACGAATTTACACATACTGAAGTGGATTATGTAATAAAACAGAGAAGATAACCACTTCCACAAACCGTATTGATACGGTCACCTTTTAATTAACAATTATTCCACAAAATCATGAGATTATTGCCAGTAGGGTATGTAAGTGCCTTGCTTGATATTAATGATGAAATTTTTTTGCACTAATTTGAAGACGTTGGTGGAGAGAATGTGGTGAAAGCTTAAGCAATAGGAAAAGTGGAAACAACAAGGGACAAGGAAAAGTCATATTCCAAGCAAGTCTTTATTAAGTGTGTCTAATTTTTGTGTAATGGTCTCAGCAAAAGATCACATCCATAGTGTGTAGTTTTGTATTAACAATAATGACTTCTGCAAGCTGCCAGTACAAGCATTTAGCAAGAGATAGTAAAGAAAGACTAGGTTTCTCCGAGTTTACTCGTAGCACGAGTCAAGTTCGAGCCCGAGTCGTCTTCGAGTCACCAGTCAAGTTCGAGTCAGGTTAATAAAAAAGCCTTTTTTTAATTTTATTTTGATTTCTTTTGATTGCGATTCTTTCTTTCATAATGTTGCGCCAACTGACGCTCAAAATCATCAACAGTCCAAGAGATATTTTTCCTGTCGAGCGATCGCGAGAGTTCATTCCCAGTGTTGGTAACAACTTATTGAACGAAATTAACCCCATTCCTTGCTTATCCTCCTCATCTATTAAATTTCCTGAAAGGTTTTGATCAGTTTGTTGGTGGCCAAAGATTAAAGAGCTAACTGTTCACCATGGTTTCGGAAGCCTGGTTATATGTAGTTTACCCTTCGGATAACTTACCTAGCGGCATGTAAACTTTAATATCGACAAAGCTTCCCGTAGAGTCCCTTTTGCTACCATCTCTCGACACAGGTATGGCCCAAGACAGACAAAATACTTCTAATACTCTTGAAATAATTTTACCTCGAAACCCCGTGGACAAGGAGAAGATTAAGCTTCGTATCCTGCTGAAGTACTGGACTGTCCTTCAACATTTTGTCCGTGAAGGAAATAGGTTATATTAAATGATGTTCTTGGCTACCCTGTGGACGCAACAAGATGGTGCTCGAGGGGCGCGAACGGTAATATTTATTCACGTCGGTTTTCTTGCTCGGTGTATCATGGAAATGGTACCTCTTCTCCAGCTTTATGCAAATAGAGGTCACATTCTTTCAGGAAAATTTACAAATACTATGAGATGTCATATCTTTGAAAAGCAGGCTTCGAATCGTAGCTCGAATGACGCTCGTGATCGATCGGTCGAGATCTCAGACCAGACTGTTTAATAATCTTACTGTTTACTGACTGGCACATCATCATGAAAGCAAGAATCACAATCAAAAGAAATTAAAAAAAAAAAGATTTTTTAACCTGATTCGAACTTGACTCGTGACTCGAACTTGACTCGGGCTCGAACTTGACTCGTGCTGCGAGTAAACTCAGGTTCTCCGGTATTTAAAGCCGATACAACTTCAACGTCAACTTTATGAACTGGTGTTCCCATATGTATTATACATGGCATTACCAGTATAAGCAAAATATAAAATAGGGAGTTTGAGAAAAAAAAAACAACAACGATAGTAACAGTAACAATAGTAACAACAAATAGCCTCTACCTATTTTTAGATGTATAATCCTTTCTCATATCTGTTAATTAGAAATAAAATCTGTAGTAGTTGTGCCAACATAGTGGTCTATGTTGCTGAAGGAAAAACAATCTTCCCTCTATAACAGAGGGTATTTGTTATGGATGTCACTGTAGAACCTTTTTTTAGATTTTATTGCGGTAGGATTTCAAGTTCCTGGTATTGCGAGAATAACAGCACTTTAAAGCCATTTGCAGGCATGCCGTGAATTGCTATTGTAAAATTTAAATTACACGTTTAGAATTGTTCCTAAAATGATATTTTCAATCTTGACATTAAAGTTTACAAACACAAAAGTGAACCAGTCACTACTGTCCACTCAGTGTTTTCAGTACACATTGTCCTTGCAGTCCTCTTGCTTTTATCAGTTGTTCTTCAAATGTTAATAAGTTGTAGTTTGACTGGGAAGTAAAACTCCTGTGTATCTCTGACACGAGTTTGGTCGAATCTAAAACGAAATGGGCACTTAAAAATGGATTGCATTAGGATACAAGTCTAATTCTTCTTTCTCATTTCCAGTCATTTATCCTCTGATAACTCATTGCTGCGAGTTAAATTTGCCTTTACAGTTAGGTGAGATCACTCTGAGGAGCAAAGATATTAGCAATGTAAACTATCCACTTTGATAAATATACCAAATGTTAACATGGTGATGTACCGTAAGTAAGCTGTAATTCCAACTGCAGCATAATTGTGTTACATACAGTTACATTTTGGATGTGAGGGTGTTACTAGGACTGTGGTGGTTATTTCCTGGGGAAGAAAAATATTTCAACTTTTTTCTTTACTGTCTTACCACTGGCTTTTTATGTACATCTAAAAATACATTACTTTTTAAAATATTTTACTTCTGACCACATCCTAGCACTGAACAGTAATATGCCTTATTCTAATTCGGTTTTTACAGAGGAGGAAACTGACTAGTGAAACAAGAGAAAAACTCTTTGACTACGGACAAAAATACACATACTCAACGAACATATGATGCCAATTGTGGGATTGGAATCCAGACAACACCAGTGAAAAGCAAGCTCTCTTACCACCACCTTCCACCATCGCTGTACCTGAGGGCTATGTTATTGTGAAGTTTCCCCCCCCCCTCCCCTCACACACAATTCTTACATTATGATTGCCCAGTGGAAGTAAGGGTCAGCAGAAAGTTGTAAAAAAGTGCAAAAAATGTCAAAAAGCTTTCTCAGATGACAAAAATACATTTTGGAACACTAACCGTAGGTTAGGAGGATATGACTGTTCTCAGTGAGAGAAATCCTACTAATTCTCTAACTTTTGTGTGATAAATAGCATTTTTTTTTTGGCTTGCCTGAATTAAAATGTCGATGAGGCTTCAGCCAAGTTGATAATAATTTTTGAGTTATTACCATGAAGCACCATGCCGGTCTTAAAAGAACTGGGACATCCTACTGCAACAGCAGGGCCAGTCCAAATCAAGTGACCAGTAGGTTGTCTTGAGAACTGCTCAAATGGACTCCCCTTGGGAGTTGCTGGGAACTGTGGAAATAAATCAACACTGGTCAGGAACTATAGTTAAACACTAGGTCTTATAGCCAGCGGCCGGTACCCTAAAAAAATTGAGGGTTCTGTACATCTAACTACTGATAAGCTTTAGCTATGTCTGAATGCTTCAATGAAGTAATGAATCGAATAATCCTTGCAGTGTGTAAGCAATTTAAGCAATAAGCAGTTAGAAACCTCTTTCCAGTTTGTCACATGCTTGACCATAACTGCAAAGAAAAAATGTCAGTCTCTGACAGAAGTCATAGCAATGACCTTGTATCCACACACTGTTCAGTCACTCTGACTTAACTACTGTCAAAAGCTACAAAAACAAAAAAATAATGGTCATAAGTCACAAGTACAGTGATACCAATGATCTCCAAAATACTTTCAGGTTATCCTGTCATTGTCAACTAATTTACGAAACTAAATGAATAAAAGGATGGCCTTGAGATTATAACTTGATTTTGACTACTAGTGGTGAATTTGTTTCTTCAAGTCACGTTTTCACATGTCAGTTAAATTTCCTTGGTATCGCCTTTTCTGTAAAATTGCGGCTGCCCCTTGATTTTCTCGTTTTCTTTGCATTAGTTTTATGACAAAATCAAGGATGTTCCCCCGTGTCTGAAGTGTGCGCAGCACATGAGCATTGCGGTCCCTCTTCTTAGTTATATTCCTAATCTCTTCCAAATCATCACTGTCGAGTATTTTGTGTTGATGAAGATGCTCACAGAGAGAGATTACATCACCAATGTTGTCAAGGAGTGCAACATGACATGACCGCAATGCTTCTCTATCCTCCTCAGGCATAGGTGTGACTGCAAAAAAATTGTCCTTTAGGAATCTGCTGATGGATAGTTAATTATGGATAATGTCCGGTTTTTATAACTATAGACACAGTTTTGAGTTCAGAAAACATTTCTTAGAATGCATGTGGTGGTCAAAAATTTGAAAAATTAAAGCTAGAACAGATTTCCTATTTTCTGTCTCGTAACCACAAAACAAGTCATGCTCTTAGATTTTACTGACACCACATTTAATTTGAGCCAAACCATTTGAGTTTTGTGTACTGGCCACTCTAGTGTTCGTTTAAATACTTTTATTCATTATGATAAAGAGCGAGAGAATGTGTAATCTAATAATAAATTCTTTACCAAAACAAACTGACTGCATTACATACCTGACACTGAATCATACAGCCAAGGAGATATCCTTGCTTCATAGTACTAAGAAAAAATATAAGTTATATACCATAAGTACAAAATTCACATAACTATGTGGTTTCTTAAGTGCCGTGACAATAAAGACAGGATCTGGAGAATAAATTTGCTCCAAATCACATGGATTGGGCATGAACGTACGTTTTGATCACTTATAGGATTTAGATTTGAGCAGATAGCCCTGCACTCCAACCTGTCACAGCACGCCATAAATTGTTAAATGTTATTCTGGGACTGTTGAGAAAAAAAAATACTTTGGAAATCTTGCAATGGTATAATGGTGTAACAATTTGCCTGTAAAACAAAGTGAAAATGAGTAACTCAGCTGTCTATTAATAAATCAAATTTATGGTATTTGTTAGACTTACAGCAATAGGAAATATTAGATGCAGAGTTCTATTTCCTGACTGAAGGTTCACTTTTATGCTGTCCATATAAAGCTTATCTTCGCCACCAGAGCATCTTGTTAAAACTTCAAATGAAAATCCAGAAGCAATCCGTTCCTCGCTCTTAAAACAGATTTCAGATAGAGCCGCTGTTATCTGCAACCGATAGTTGTTCATATATTAAAAAAAATAGAATTTTATGCATTTTTACCATGGATTTAAGTAAGGCTTTTAATAAGCATTTGATACCATTTAAACAATCATTTTATTTTAGTAATTGTATTGTTAAATTTATTTAACTGACATTAACAAACAGAGGTGCGGTAATTTTAAAAATATAAAAAAATATATAAATGTTCATTGCAGGTGTTACGGAAAAAGAAATCTGAAAACCTTAGGCCTAATGCAAATATTACGTTTTTATTAGCGTTGAAAATGCATCTATCTGATAATCATCGGCAGTAAAAATCACCAACAAAAAATACTGTTTCTGATGTAGCATACTTTGTAACAATGTTGTACAACATATACGTTACAACCAGTAGCTATTAACAGTATCCCCTTAACCTTTTTAAAAACGGTCAGATGGATTGATTTTCACAACGTACCGTGTGAGGACTGACGATTGAGAAGTTCTGACCGTGGAGCAATTCAAAACTGACATGCAAATTGTCAGTGATTAAAAATTGTTGATGAAGTGCATTAGAGCTCATGTTTTGGTGTTCTTGGCCTATTGGAAACTCAGTACCATGGTACACAAGAGCTTCATCCTTTTTTATTTTCGGGAACACCTGCAATAGGAAAATTGTCTCAATTAACAAAACAAATAAAAACGATTTCCGTAAAAAGGTAACATACAATTTGTCATGCCTGAAAATTAATGTGTCAGAACTGAAAGTCTGGAAGAGTTTTCCACCTCATGAAATTTGTCCACAGGAATAATGTATAGAGCATGTTCCAGGTCATCTCTAACAATGATTCGTCTTTTGAATAGGCATATGTCACAGAGTTGAGATCCGTGGTTTCGTTGTGCATGGCCTAATGAAGAAAAACGGCAAGAGAAAAAAGTTAATGAACGTAGTATCGAAATAATCCGTTTTATTATGTCTAAATTAAGATGTTTTGGCCAAAACATACAACAATATAAAACTTAAATACCGGTATTGTTGTCTCTAGGTATCGCGCTTGTTTATACTGAAGACAATTTAAGTACACCGCACAATGCTCTCGCATTGATCAGTGTCCTACGCCAAGTTTAGTTAACATTACCAAGGATAATAAATTACCTACCGGGAAAATTCTCAACATCTACGTTGCCCTCTGTTGAATTTTTGGCTTCCACAACTCCGCTGTATCGGGAATTCCCTGCTTGACAGTCACACTCTTGCTGGAGACTGCAGGTACAATGAAGAGACAAATTTCCAAACGCCTTGACAATCATCTGCTCAAGCTCATCATTTCCAGAAGAACTTGGCAATTCGTCGCGTCTCCCTAATCTCGCATCTGGCTGCTGAGCGGAATGTCCCTCCTCACGATCCAAGAATGATGATTCATTTACGTTCATTCGCCGCTCCCAGGCAAGTTCTTCTTTGGCCAACTCTTTATTTTCATACTCGAGAAACAAATGTTCCTCTTGTTGCGAGTTACTGAAGACTCCTGGCGAATGGCTTCCCAATACTCGATGAGGTGAGGGTCTTGAAACTGTCGTGGATGGTAAAACTACAGCTACTCTTTCTTGTTCAGGCTCGCTTACACCCTCATTCTGGTCGGTGTCTGGCTTAATTTTTCTGTCCCCCATGTCGGATAAATACTAAACAGCGAGAACGCCAAGAACGTCTTTGCAACAAGGCCATGATAGGCATTAGAACACTATGACGTACCACGCTCTTTTTATGAACAATGTTTCGCTTCGTAAGCATCTTTGTTTCTAACCACTCAGAGCAAAGGTTGTCGTTGATTCAGACATGTGATTGGTTACAAGGTTGGTCATGTGAGGGGAATCCCCCGAACTTCAGCGTTTTAGTTTTTCAGCGTTCATCAACTGCTTTAGTCCCTCCGATTCACGGTTCCTTAAACAACATAACTAAATGTAGCGAGTTTGGACACAGTAAGTAGCGAAATACTCCTTTAGTGCATTATTTCACATAGGTCTTAACATTTGCTAGATCAAAATGCACCACATAAAGCAGCAGAAAGAGCCTTACGTGACGTAAGTGAAAACTGTCTTCTGTTGGACTATGTTAATGAAAGTTTTAAATCGAGTTTCAAAACGAGGACATTTCTGCAAACACAAGAAAATATATATATATATATATAATGCTAAAAGTTGTGCGATTTTTTTCTCGAGTAAGCGGAAGGCTCTCGATTATAAACATCGTGGGAGGTTGACATAAAGAAAGAATGCGTTAACTTAGGATTTCCCTAATTTAACAAAGCGAAAGAGTGCCGCGTGTCTGATTCTTTTCATTTCAGGTATAGAGCCTGTAAAGAACTGGAAGATGGCTGTGATACGCATATATCTGATATGTGTGCTAACGCTGGATTTCTATTTGATTTGCACCGTAAGTATGTTTGAAGCAAACTAATTTATAGCCAATGTGATACCCAGTGCCAGCATGGGGACGCGTTCCTGGGCAGCGAAAGGACGTTTGTTTAGTCTAGTTGCATCGTCTCACCTTTCTTTGCATTTTTTCTGTTGCTGACGTCACTATCTTATTTAGTATTAGGGACTAAGACAAAGGGTAAACTGTAAATGACACTTATCAAATCCTGTGCAGACAACTACCCATGCCGCTTGAGTGCTACCCTAAATGTGGGGTTAGTGCCCATGCCAGTTCACTGGTCTCAATTTATTGCACAGGAAGTAGCAAAAATTTCAATCACATAAGTGCCCACACCCAAGCGCTGATTACACAAACCATTAATCAGTAATTTTCGTTTTGCAAGTTAAACCAGGTTATTGCACCAGGCATGAAATCCTTATGTTGGGTGTTCAGGCCTGGCTAAGGTGTTTATGTGTCAAGGGCAGAAGATCATATGCTGGGTGGTGGACATTCCATTCAGGGATTTTTTTTTTAGTTTCTCTTCACCAATCATCTGACAATGCCACATCATTTTGATAAAGTCTACTAGAGCGCTACACCGGTTTCTCAAAGGTCAAGGTTCGAATCCCGTACAAGCCTGAATTTTTTTTCAGGCTTTCTCTTTGCAACTACAAAAGTTGCGTCAACGACTGCGATGATCTTCTTTACATTAAATTACATCAAATAATTTTCGTACAGTATGTTTGTTATAGCAGTGGACTGTTCAGTTGTTCTCGTTTTTCTCATTTCTTGATTAATTACTTGTGAACGTCAACTCTGAAAGGCGAAATGGTGATTAAGTTAACTCAGTTTCCTCTTTTGATGGCCAAAACACGGGCATTCAAAACCACTGGCACAAATTACAGATCGAGTAATGTGCCAGGCCAAGCTGCCAGTTTACGTGATCAAATGCAACCTAGGAGCCCATCGTAGTGATACAGCACTAAGATGTACGTTACACAAAGTATGGTCTCTAATCTTTGCCATACTTTGCCTCTCAGTAAATTATGGAATACCCACCCTTACTCTGACAGATCATCAGCTAACTATAAACCTTTTAGAAAAGTGCTGCATGATACACAAAGTATGGTCTCTAATCTTTGCCATACTTTGCCTCTCAGTAAATTATGGAATACCCACCCTTATTCTGACAGATCATCAGCTAACTATAAACCTTTTAGAAAAGTGCTGCATGATATCAACATATATGTACATCTCTCAACTTATTTTTACTGTTTTCCATTTTCATTTGTACATTCATGGTCATATTAAGATGTACACATTTTTTACGTTTTGTAGTAGTTATAAGTATACACCTCTACAATTTTATAACACCCAACTGTTATTGTTTTTTGTTTAGGGTATAATAAAAAACATTGATCATTGATTACTTTTATTGTATTCCATACCTGTAAACTAGCTGATGCATCCCTGCAGACATCACTTGTCAACTCTTGGACACACCATTTCCATTGCTACATGTAAGCATACTTGACCATATTAAATAAGCTAATATTTTGACTTTACTTTCACTCAGGTTTACTCAACATCATGCAAATGGGACGAGTTTACAGTTGAACATGCATCAGGCAAGCTGTCTTGTTTAAAGTGCCCTTCCTGTCTACCTGGACATGGCTTGTCTCCGCAATGTGGTGGTAAACTTAAACAAAGTGAATTGAATATAGAGTGTAAGCCATGCCAACCTGGGAAGACATACTCTGCTACCAATGACATTGCTTCTTGTGAACCATGTGAGTTATGTGCAAAACATCAAACAGTAGTAAGGAACTGTACATTGACATCAAATTCAAAGTGTAACAACAGTTGTAGCCATGGGTTCTATTATAAGAAACTGACAGGTGACTGCCAGCCGTGCTCGTGGTGTTGTAGTGATGGGAGTAATCAAGTGAAAAGTGAATGCAAAGATATGCCATTTTACAAACAGTGTGATGCCAGTACTGACTGTAAACAACCTAAATGCCAATAGGGTCAGTACCTTGTTGCCACTAAAAAAGGTGGACACTGCGAGGCTTGCTCTAAATGTTCAGTTGGACAGAAAGAACTGATACCTTGCAATCTGACCAGTGACACGGTATGTGGTGAATGCGATAAAGGCTTTTATAAAGACAACGGTAATAATGAATGCAAACCATGCTCTGCTTGCTGTAATGATCATAAAGATGTGCGTGTTAAAAAATGTGCTGAACAGAACATGCCAGGAAATCTACAATGCAGCTATACCAAGAGGGCTATCAGTGAGTGTCAACAAAAAAGAAATGCAAGTCCAGCCCATCTAGAATCAAAAAACTCCTTAGTTGTTTTTGTAGCAGCTGGTGTAGCAGTAGGAATTGTGACTTCAGTTCTAGCTATTTTGTACTGGAGGCTGAAGTACCGCAAGTATAGGAGGCTCTCAAGTTCCCACCAGTCACTTGCTCTGTTACTGCCATCTGAAGGTGAGGTTTGGTGCCATTTTTACAGTTCACATGAGAGAACTTTGAGGCAAATGGAATCATTATAGCAGTTTTATTTTTATATTATTCTTTAGTAAGCTGTGACTACTCAGCATTTAACGCTAATCAGTTCACTGCTTGTTTACAGTTGCCATTTGGAATGCAGAAAGAGCTTCTCTTTGTGCTTTAATTGTAAGAAGTAAACAGAAATCAACCAGGCATGAATTCAGATTTGCTCAAGACAGGAGCAATAGTACTTATAACCAGATAAAAATAGAAACAAAACATGTACAAAATACCACACCAACAAACAACAGAGTCGTTGTTGCCTTATTCACAGACAAAACACATTGAAGTTGTCTGAAGATTCCCTGTTCTCTTTGCAGAGACTCCTACAGCAACACTGGAGGATCCAACTGCAAATGGCTCACAAGAGACCTTATCTTTTGAAAAATCTGGTGCCATGCTCCAGTTCATTGATGCAGATAGTTTTCTTACTGATGCTCGAGGGATACAATTAGAAATGTGTTGGGATAAAGTCACTGTTGCTACACTCCAAGATCATGAAGTACAGCTTAGTCCAGTAATAAAATTTCATCCTCATGGGTTAAAACTGACCAAACCAGTGCAGGTCAGAATACCACACAGTGCATTGGTTTTTTATAGTCATGGGTGGAACATCAAACTCAAAAGTTCCACATTTCAAAATGCAACAATTGTATGGACGGAACAAGAGATAGATGAAATCTGCAACAATGAAGTCAGCTTTCATGTAGACTGCCTTCACTCTTATGTTGTTCTCGGCACGTCAGTTTACAATTCCAAACCGACAAAGAAGCGCTTTCAGTGTGCAGTGTTTGGAGGTGAAGGCAAAGTTGGCGAGAACTATACAGCATATCTATATGTGTTTGACGACTGTGAAGCATCACTGGAGGTTTGTTTTCTTAATAGCTGCATACACCTATTTGAAAAAACATTGGCGGACAGAAAGCAGAAACCCTGAACTATACGACCCAATGGTTTTCTGGGAAGTGGGAGAACCTGCTTTGATTCTTAGACACTGTGTGCATCATAATGGCGTGGAAAAATATAACTCTCCATAAATAAAAAATACCTTCAATATCAATAAACAAAAATGGAGTAACAAGGTCGCCGTGCTGTTTCCCAGAATTTCATTATGTCACATCATTCTGATAGTTTATACTTTTTACCAGACAGAGTTTTTGCAATCAGGTGTATACATGTGTATCTTATAGTTGTATGTATGTCACACCACCTCTGCATCCACAATCTCATTATCAAGAATACATCATCACTATTGCAGTGGTAGAGGATTTTTATTCGTGAATTGTTTATAGAAGGCTTGTTGAAAGCTCAGTTGATCACATCAGAAGTTTTAAACAAGCAAGATCTGAGACTATGAAAGTTGCATGCATCAATCCAGTTATTAGATAAGGTGATGGTATACAAACGTTAATCAATGTTATTAACAGCTGCTAGCTTTTGTATACAAATTAGGTCTTGACGTACAGGGGAACAGGAAGTCTATGGGAGCTGGGGAAAAAATATGGGAAGGGAAGTGGGATTCCCAGGGTGACAGGAAGCAGGAAAAATAGGAAAAAATGTTTTCATTAAAATGCACAATATTTTCCAATACAAAAGCATACAGCGACCAATACAGGAACCAAGACTAAAGGACATGGAAAATGGGAAGCCCACCCACTGACAAGAACTAGATATTTAAATAAACCCAGCTGGGTAGTGCTTGTTACAGATAGGCACTAAAATACTGTTAATCAATAGTAAACATTCAAACTATAACTTTCCAAGAGATGATGCTTATGAAGCTAATCCAGCCTCATTGCCGCATTATGAAGAGAAAAGAATATATCTCAGCTAATATTTGAAGTAAATTGTTTCTTTTCACAGGTGAAACTCATTAATACCATTTAATACTAAGACTGTGCTCGTGAAATGGTAAAAGTCCTATTTGGTTCTACTGAATGGAACAATTTTGGGGTTCTCAATTAGATCCCTACCGGCACTGTGCAAACACCTTGCCGAATGTTACAGTTAAAATGTATGGTGTAACTGACTGTACCATTACAGTTTTGATCTGGGCCAATTTTTGCAGAGGTAACACCTTTTTCACTACAGGTACTGAGTGAACAAAGCCTAAGTGGCACACTGTTTCTATTGTATTTTACAGAAAATAATGCAAGAAGAAAGTCAAAAAACAGGATTCTGTTGGGATCCCTTCAGTCTTTGTATGTTGAGACTGTGCAAGACACTGATATTAAAATAAGCATAAAACAGCCTGTTGAGGGTTGGAAAATTGGACACATACATCCTCAGGTAAATGTGGCTTGAATATACTCATAGGCGAGGTGATCAACATTATTTTAATATCCCCTCTCACATTATTTATTACAGGATTATTAATTTTGAGGCATATGAAATTAATATTTAAAAATTATTCACCAAAGGCGAAGTAAATATTCGCCAACATTTACTGAGCCTGAGGCAAATAACTGTTTTAGTATAATTTTGAGATGTGGACATCAAAAAGTTATGAAAACGAGCACAAACACCACACGAAAAAAGTAACTTAGCTTAGCAGCCGCACCTTGAAATGTTATATTCACCAGGTAGTGTGGTGAATATAACATTAAAATTATGCTAAATAATTATATTTAGCACTGCTTGCATTTGATTGACAATTCTGTTTGTGCCAGGACCAAC
>Ga0126336_10000268_pt1 | contig 18643 bp, 12 predicted proteins | sample SidCmetagenome_FD_92530 | JGI IMG/M metagenome (GOLD analysis project Ga0126336, IMG submission 92530) | Coral microbial communities from El Islote,Puerto Morelos, Mexico - Siderastrea C C metagenome | ecosystem: Host-associated > Invertebrates > Cnidaria > Coral | place: El Islote,Puerto... | reverse complement strand
TGTGAATGCCTGTTGCTGGGAAGGTGGTTTTTTGGGTGGGTGGGTGGGGTTTGGGGGGGGGGGGGAAGGAGAATTTGGCAAGTATTTTTTTGGTGTCGCTCGATTTAAGTAGGGATTTTTGAAACAAGCTCAAGATTCTTGGTAGTACTGACTAAGTAGTACGTGTTATGTCATGTAAAAGAAGCCCTAGGGATTTTTTGGGTTTTGAATTTTGCCCCCATTCGATCTTCCCCGTCACTAGAAATCCGGAATACCCCCCTCCTCCCCTTCTGGGCATACAACCTCCACTTATCTATATCTTGGTCCAAGGCCCTTCCGTTTTCTGATCGAAATCGGCAAACAACGCAAAAAAAAAATTGAAAGCCATAAAAATAATTTGTGCAAATTATGCCACCACAGCAGTAACATGATCCGTTTCCCAACTTTGTTTTTGGAAGTTGTGTATCGGTTTCATAAATAGTGCTGGGCCCGGCGCATCTGCCTGTTATTGCTTTTGTTGGTTGACCGGCAGGCGGTGCTGCATGCTGCCCGCCATATCGGAGCAATGTTTGTTCTGAACTGGTTCTGACTATTCAGCAGTACTTTCGACATCTACTTTCCTGTGGTGTTGTTCAATCGTGGGTGCTGTTTATTATGCTGTGCAAGGTCGTTCTAACTTTTGAGTCTGCGGATGAAATCCTAAAGTGTGTCCATTCAAATGAATGCCGGCTGAACATTACTTTCCCGTGGTGCTGTTCTACAGGGCGGTTCTAACTTTTGAGTCTGTGGATGAAATGCTTCAAGTGTGACCATTCAAATGAAAGCTACTGAGCAGTCAGACTCTACTGGTCTTCACTCTGGAGCTATTTTAGTTATGTTGTTCAAAGTGATTCTAATGAACATGAAATCCGGCAGGAAATCCTAACGTGTGACCATATGCATTCGTTAGTAAAGTAATTTTCTACGCTTTTGTTGACAAAGTGGATAAAATCATCTCATTGGTTTGTCCCGTGAGGCTTTGGCCTCTTCCCGCCTCGCGAGTGTCCGCATTCTTGGCAATTCGACTCTCCGATCTGTTTGCAATCTACCCTAACGCGTGACCTCCGCTGTGAGCTGTGTCGCGAGTAAAATATGCGATGGGGTCAAATTGAATATTTTCTTTTTCGGCGCTCTTATTGTTTTTCGCTGCGTACCAAAGCTATTCCCATGTTTGAGGTCATTTGTAGTATTGTTCGATAAATAGTGGCGAACGTGTTTCGTTGTTATTGTTTATGTAGCATAACAGGCCCGCAGCGTGGAATTGTCGAACTTCAAAGTTCTTTGAAGAAGCACTGTTCTGTTGTGGTTCTTGTTTCTGAGTCTGTGGATAACATTTGAAAGTGTGCTCATCATCTCTTATATTTAAGGCTTTTTTAGCGCTCAACGTTTCTTTGCTGATCTTTGATTTTTAACATTTTATCTTAGTTTCTTTGAACTTCACTCTCCCTGAAATGCCAACTTTCAAGCGCTTTTTGCAAAACGCTTTTATCCGCTAAAAGTCTTTTAACACGTCTGTCAAATAAAGCAGATGTATTAGCGTGTCATTTGATCCCCTAAGTGAATATTATAGCATTGCTTACGTCGATTAATCATCAGACAAAAATCCAGAAAGCGGGTAAATTTCTGTTCGCACTTCCGACTCCTTCCTCACAAAACCTTCCATAATTTGGACGCAGAGAAATCGTAAGTATACAATTTAATGTGTGATGTTTGCATACAGTCGCTACAAAACACTAGTTAACTTTTAAAACACGCAAAACTAAAGCAACAAGCTTTTGGCGATACGCTTCTATACTTGACACACACCGTTCTCGGGCTCTTCAATTTACGACGGCTTAAAATCATAAAAACATTTTTACTGATATTCCTGACTTCATTTGTTGATTAACAAGAGATTTCCACATACTCCTAGTCGATGATTCTTTTGGGAATGGATATTTTTACACTCAAACTGTAAGGTGTATTATGTGTATTTTCAGACAAATATGCTATTAACCGTCGACACATCAATTGTTTTTGCGGGGGCAAAGTCGCAAAGTACAATAAATCGCGCAATTTTCAGTCCTGAACTATTTTTCAGCGATTTTCTGAGTTCTTCGCCGTTAATCTAAACTGAAATAGACGACTACTCCGAAGAATGGATTATAAAGCAAACACATGTTGTAGTTAGAATTTACTCAAGAAGCATTTGGCGCTACGCATCGCATGATTGACAGGTCGACAAACTGACTGTCACATGTAATAAAAGCTTTGCTATACTGTCCTGAACTTTTTCGGGCCAAGTTTCTGTCCTTTGGACGTCAGAGTTCATTCAACACACGCCAACTCGCAGGTTGAATTGAAAACGTATTGTAACAAAATAGCACGTTGTTTTTTAGGATTGCCACCTCACTGTGGCTTCCTATCTGGGATTCCGAAGCTTAATTTCAACTGTTTGTCGTGCTTTGCATATTTTTTGTCATTTGTTAAATTATTTGTCGCTATCCAATTTCAAACGACTCCTTTATTTTAGTCTGATGATCACGCAATGAACGCGAAATTTAACAATCTTCCAAAATTATGATAAAAATGTAAAAGAAACTGCGACATCCAGGAAAGCACTGCGGACTTTAGCTTTCGTTTGAATGGTCACACACGCACTAACATTTCAGGATTTCCAACTCAAAAGGTAGAATTGACCGTGCAGCATAACTAATGCTTTGATCGGGACTTTTATATACAAGGAAGGAAGCTGCAAAATAGACGACAGCTTTCATCTCTTCAAGTCGTTCCGCATTTCGATGCCTGAACGTCAGAAAATATTTTTCTCGTAATACAAGTGAAAACCGTCAGCCTGTCTGTACACGTACCAACATAGAAAGGCAATTACTTCAAGATTTTTTTGCATTTTGCCCTTTGGTCAAACATTTCTCGCATTAAAACTGCATCATGCATTCTAAAATGTTCTACGTTTGGACCTGTTCCGTAGCGTATGGTTTTAATGCCCGGCGAATTCAAGGAATTGCACCCTACCGATCAATAGAATTGCGCTAACTCGCCCGCGGGACTGCGGGTATTACATTATCAAACTTCGTGCAAACAGTCGTAAAATACAGGTTGTTTATTTATGTGAGACCCATGAATTCTAAATATTAACATAAAAGCATGTTTTCTTTCTGCTTTTTTGAATATTCTGGCTGAAAAGTAAATATTTATGGTTACTTAACTAATGCTGTGGTGAACAAATAACACTTCAGTTTTAATAGTTGAAATATTTTTCCATACGGTTTATTTTTTTGTCCTATCTTGATCGATCTAACGCGCGTGAACCTTTGGCTTGAATTGAATGCTTTGAAAGACTGTACTGACAACTGTCAAACGAACGGAACATCAAAATCTGATTAAGCCTTTTAACGACAATTTACTTCAGGGGTCAGGTCAGGTCGTCTGAAAAATTGTCGGTGAAGTGGACTTATTAGCTTAGCAGGAAGTTGTGACACATTTATATAAAATGAATTAACCAAATAACAAAAAGTTCGTAATACCTAACGACTTGTTGTCATCGAAACGTCATTCCACCTTTTGACCAGTTTTTTTTGGCATTCTGAAGTATTTATCATTTTATTATCTTGTTTTTTTTTTAAATTATTATTTTCATAATTCAATTCTGATATTCACCGTGGTGTGCATCTTTCTTTCTTTCTTTCTTTCTTTCTTTCGTTCTCTCTTTCTTCTTTTGATTAACTCAATCTGATCCCAACCACACAGCTGGTCGTGTATAATATCCAAATAAAGTCGTGTTGATTTAGCAATGTGTCTCAGCATGACTCTCGGCCATTTCATACCTTCAAGGATTTTCCTGTCGTTGCAAACCATTTTTAAGGCCGAAGTTCGCATGTGACGTATTAAATCGTACCTAAAACAACATATCGTTGTCCCTTTCAGGGAGTCGTTTGCCTCCCGAAGAAGGCAAGGTATTAATATCTTATTTGAAAAACAGTTTTAAAGTTTACTTGGAAAAAGTTCAAAACTAAAAGCCACGTTACAGGAAGTTCTGTTCAGTGGCTCACACTTTTGGATTTTATCTGCTGAACCAAAAGTTAAAACCATCTTGCACAGCGTAATAAACAACACCACAGGAAAGTACTGCTCAGTAGCTTTCATTTGAATGGTCACACTTTAGGATTTCATCCACAGGCTCAAAAGTTAGAACCACCTTGTACAGCATAATAAACAGCACCACGGGAAAGTACTGCTCAGAAGCTTTCGTTTGAATGGTCATACTTTAGGATTTCGTTGATAGACTCAAAAGCTAGAACTACCTCGTATAGCATAACAAACTGCGCCATAACAGTGTAATAGCTCATAGTTTCATTTGACTGTTCACACTTTAGGTTTCTATTCACAGATTCAAACGCATTAATTAAACCAGAAGCTCATAAGGGGATTGAAGAACCCACTTATGGCTCATAAACAGACCAAAGGAGAGTACTGTTCAAAGTTTCATTTACATACTTGAGCATTTCATCCACGGCCTCAAAAGTTACTATCACCTTGTCATCACCATCGTCAGCAAAGACGGCAATTCTGATGACCACGCCATATTCGCCAACATGGAAAAGTTCTCAAGTGGGACTTGAGCAAAATATCTACCACATCTGAGGCAAATCCAACTTCATCCAAGCTAGTTTTGATTCTTATCTTCTGTCTGCTAAGAAGAGCTAAAAAAGGCTAAAAGAATGCGTCCCAAATGCACAACTCAAGGGCAACAAAATGCGAAGATTTTCACTTCAAGAAATCCACAAACCTTATACATGCTGTGCAACTAACTTTTGAGTCTGTGTATAGAATAGAGTGACTTCCAAGTGGTATTAGTTTCGGTATATCCTAGCTGTGGATGAAGTAGAACTTTCAGTGTACCTTAGTTCTCAGTCTCTGGATGAAATTCACCTGACTGCAAGCTACTGTGTAGTACTTTACAGTGCCGGATGTTACTGTTTGTTTCCTGATGTTGTGCGAGAACGAATTGTTGTTGTTTCTGTTATTGATTTCTTTTTTTGAGTTTCGACCTTTGATGCTTTCAAAATTGAAAAAGTTAAATAATCAACGTTTTCTTTATCTTCCTCGCAGGTGATTCAAGTTCACGATGGCCATCTCCACAACGGAACCACCGCCAACAGAGTCGGCAGCGGTCAAAGAACATCTACGACTCTTCAACCTTGTAATGTACATCCTGATTTTTGTAGTGAGTGTCCCAGCCAACACATTCATGTTGCTGGTGCTGTGGAGAAAGTTTCGACGGCACAGAAAAACAGCCAAGAGCTTTGTTATTCTGATGCACAACCTGGCCCTGTCTGGCCTCGTTCTCGTCATAGCGTCGATTCCGTTTGACCTCGTTTGGCAAAGCTCGGACACGTGGCCATTTGGTCCCGGCGGTTGCAAGATCCTATGGCCGTTACAGACCGCAGCTTTACAGGCTATGGTCTACACGTACGTAGCGCTGGCGTATCATCGGTTGTATGGCGTGACAAAGTAAGTGCGTAAACATGAACTGTTTTCAGCCATTCAGGGTGTGCACAGCTTCTATTCTGTATAAAGGGGACGTCCCAGACTCATAAAAAGCCCAAATTTTTATTACTGAAAGTAGCGACTTCAAGAAGTATCCAACTGTTTGGTCAAATCAATGAATTTCATCATTTGTTTGGCGATCACATTCGTTATTCATTTGACTCTACTTTTTGAAGTCTAACGTTAAATCGCCATGTGACAGGGCGAGGGGTGGGGGTGGGGGGGGGGGGCCGTTTTAGGGACCTGTTTCGTCAAATGAGTTCATCACTGCCTTGGCTGTTATGTTCGTCACTCATCGATTCTGATCGAATTCTAGTGTGAACGCGCCGTGTGTCCTCGTTTCAGTTCATTACCACCATCGGTGATCACCCTTATTTCCTTGCACTGGCTAATTGAATTCTAATGTGAACACGCCTTGTCCCCTTTCAGGGACCTGTTTGATCAAATGAGTTCATCGCTGCCTTGTTCATCACGTTCGTTTGAATTCGTAGGTGAACACGCTGTGTTCTTTTTTTGGGGGGGGGGACCTTATTTACCATCGTAATGTTTAGCTGACCCCACGCCATCAATCTTCGGCTTCGAAGGGTAGGCGTTACCGGTAAATAAATAATAATAAATAAAACACGTTCTTTATTCATTCTGATGTAAACACACCGTGTTTTTTCGTTTTAACAGGGACCTGTTTGGTCAAATGAAGTTTATCACAGCTGTGGTGATCACGTTCGTCATCTGGATTGTTAGCATCATCACCGTGGTCCCTTACGTGATCAACCTTGACTACGACTATGAGAATGAGACTTGTGAAGAGAACTGGGACTCGCATTCAAGCCGTAACGGTTACACCATCTCACTGTTTCTGTTAGATTATCTGCTGCCACTGATCGCTATTATCATCTTGTCCGTGCTGCTGTGGGGAAGACTGCAAAGGTAAAAATATCCAAACCATAAATGGTCAGTATCGTTACTAAGGCCGCATGCTTCCGGTCAGCACCTGCCTAAAAAGAAATTGGCCTTCGTCAGACCACACCGCGTTTGTCAACTTGCTTATAATCTATTTTATTTTAATTTATACCGTCATTTACCTTTGTTCATCTTTTTATCAGAGTGTTACAAACACTCGTACCACAAATATCCACCTCACATACACAACAACTTGCTTGCGGTTGTGATTGGATATTTGATCTCACGAAATTATGCAAATTATTTCGAACTATTACGCAACAATAAAAAAAAACACGCAGAACGCGGAAGTAAAAGGCAAAGGTACGTAATATTTGCTTGAATCTGATCTCAGCTACAGCTTCCTTGGTCATCGTGACAGACTTTTCAAGAGACACGGTGTTTCGTTACAGAACTAGGACTTTGACCTTCGGTTTTTGCGCGAGCAAAAGGACACTTTGACATGCATGAATAATCCCAAGAAAGATACGATTCTGACATACCGATTTCTAGAGTTTGCCTGTTGTTGTTGTCTGTCTTGAATTTTGAAAAGAAAAGGGTTGTGAATGGAGCTAGAACCTGAATTAAAGTCAGATAGTTCTCTAAAATTCTGATCGCGTCAAGTGCCGTGCCCGTCATTATCTTGCGTATGATTGTGGCTTATGATCCTGAGCGCACCAATCGCCACGCGGAACGCGGAAGTAAAAATCATTACGATTTGTAACATATTTGTTGAATCTAATCTTAGTTACAGAATCCTTGATCCTGAGCGCGCCACACGCCGTGCTCGTCATCACCGCATCCTGCGTATGGTGGTAGCTTATGTGATCGTGTTCGCCATCTTTTTGTTACCTCATCAAATTATGTGGCTCATAAAGGACTTTGGCGATGGCGAGAAGAAACTGCACTTCACGGACGCGCAAAACGTTCTGTACATCATCACCTACAGCATCACCATTGTTAACCCGGTTATGTTCTTCATCTACAACCCTGAATTCAAGCGGCATTTCTGGCATTTCTTAAAATGCCAGTGCATCACCAGGAAGGAGTTATTCAGCGTGGAAAATCTGTCCGAGTCATTCTCCGAAGAGTCTGACCCGCCGCCCCCTCGGTACAAACCGAAGCCGAAGTACGAGCTGGAGCAATACGAGCAGAAGCAATACGACTCCAAACCACTGGAAAACAACTTCGCGTCGACTCCGACGATGATGCGCGCTGAAATCGACTCTATGCCACGTGACCACGATTCGGGGCTTGGATTGGTTGAAGCAGGTATGTTTCCGTCGGCGGTGGGTCGGTTTCGTGGGGCGGAGAAGCAGCGAGAGTCGTCGCCGTCGGCATCGCCTCCTCCTTCCGAAGTCATGTTCGAGTACACCGATGCACCACGAGGGTCTTTCGACCAAGGTAGTGAAATGCTATAAAGTTTTGCTTGCCTAGAAACGGACTGCTGTAGAGTAAAGTAGAGACTGTAGTAGCTTCTGGATTTATTATTAAAATCACTTGCGTGACACGCTACTTGTTGTTAACTAACCGCGAAGGAACATAAGGCCCGGTTTAGACGCCGTATCTGCCACGCATCTTACCTAATGCTATGAGTTTACTGCTGGCTGAAACGGCGACCTTGCAGTGAACCTTTCCATTCGGTGTTCCTTTTTGCATACAAAATCATAACGGGATTGTTATATGGAAAAGTACGTTATAGTAGATTATATAGTATGTTCCTGGCATGACAGATACGTTGTATGTGCCGTTGTGCCATTTTGGCTTGCAGAACAAAATTGGTTCAGACATCATAAAACTGTCAAAACACTGCCATACGCCAACCGTAAGCCTTGGTGTGGTGCATACACTGGGTCTAAGCGTTCCGCCTTATTGTTCTCAAGCCAAAGAGGAAAGACATTTTTTTTTCTGTAGGTTTCAGTGCGCCCGTAGTAGATATTTTTTGGTCAGCTTGGTTTGCTAGGTTATACTGAGATTTTAGTGATTTTGTTACATCCCCGGCTGGGGAAAGGTATCCTCTGATACTGCGATTTCTACGTTGATTTTAAATCTCTTGTTTTAAATTGCAGGCGATTTCGTTGAGATTTTTCTGCCATTTGATTGCGGTTTTGATATTGTACAGCGGTGAAAGAAGAACGCATGCAACGTTAGCATTAAAAGCCACCCTGGGGGAACCCCAAGAACACTTTAGGGAGTTTTATGCCAATGGCGCATGCTTTCATCTCCTGCTGTTACACAAAATTTCAAAACTGGATTAAAATCGTCGTGAAATCGTGCCGATTTGTAATCACAGCTTAAATTGGCAGCAAATATTGCGGAAAACATCGCAACAAAAAATCGCTTATGTAGACGGCCGGCTGCCAAGGTTTCAGTTTTTTACAGCATGCAGTCGTGGTTGTGGAATCCAGGACAAAACATATTTGTTGGGAAAGAGGTGAGAACCCTGTAATTAAATCCTAGATTTCAATGGCCGTTTTTTGTCTTAGAGACGCATGATCCGTCTGGAGCGAACCTTGGCAAGCAGTACTTAGTTCGATTGGTTATGCGTCTCATAGTTCGTCTCCTATAAAGACGGGCACAAGACGAACTTAAGCCGATAGTTTGTCTCGACGGATAATCCGTGTTGTGCCCTTTTTTATGCGAGACGCATAACCAGACGAGCTTAACATTGGTTGCCCAAGTTTGTGCCAGACGGATAATGTGTGTCTAGCATAAAAACGGCCAATAATATATATTTATATCAGTTAGTGCTTTTGTATTCTCTACTCGTGTTCATTTGTATTAGCTTTTTCTATATATTTGGTCTGTTTGTATACACTTAGATATTTACTTTAAAATAGTTTTATTTGTATCTTTATGTGTAACTATTATATTGTTACTTTTTTATAATTCTAACTTTATTGCTGTAAATACAAAATTACTGGGAAAACTTACGTTATGCGAACGAGATTAGTACAGATACAGAAAAGAGGGGGCTCAAGCATTGGAACGAAAAAACGCACATATTATGATCCTTATGCTTGAATTAGCGCCGAAACTCGCATCACAGTGGTCCAACAGTGTGATGCATGCGCAATTCCCGCAGCCAAAATTTTTCCAAATCTTATTTTTTTCCGACAAACGCAGAATTCTGTGAACTTTTAAGGCACAATGTAAGGACGTTTCAACCAGTTCAAAAATTAATTAACTTAAACCACCAGTTTTGTCGCCTGAAATTTCGCTTTTCTGCCGTGTTTCGCTGTTTTCGTGCGAACTCCGGGCACGTAAAATGCTTTGAAATAGTCAAAGTTACAAGGCAGTTGAAACCAAAAGTGGCGTTGAATTTTTGCGTTTGACTACTGTCTCCGGAAATGAACTTCGGGCAATATTCGGGGATCTCTCAAAAATGTTCGGAAATTTTCCTACAGTGGTTGGAAACTTTTCAGTTAATTAACTAGTATTCCACTCTTGTTTGGTGGATAGGAAGTGATGAATAACGCGCCGAGTTCGTTGTCATCATCTTTTATATAATATGCTGAATTCTACCCGCGCTTTTGTTGGTTCTTAGCTATGACCTATTAGAGGACAGACGCATAGATGACGTCATCATTGGCAACTTTTTTCTCTTTATTATATGAAACAAATAGATTCCATGTTGCCGTCGTCTGTTCAGTAGGGAACTTAAGCAACCACGACGGCAACGCCAAGGAAAACGTCACTTTAAAAATGACTTCCAAATATTTCAAACTTTTTCGCGATAGTTTCAACTCGTTCAGTCTGTCTAATGTAGCTGACTCTGTAAGGACGGCGTTACAGTTCAGGTAGAAAAAAAAATTCACTGTCGTGTGTTCACGTTCTACATAAAACTTTGAATTTGGTCATTTCACGTTGTTGTTTTGCAGAGGACGGCAAAGAAGTGTACAAAAATCTGTATCGCACGTGCAGAGTCATTGTTTTGCTTTAATTAAACCTGTTGTTTTTGACGTTCTCGTCAGCCGTCGCCGTCGTGTTTGCTTAAGTTCCCTACTAGTATTAGATCACAGAAGACGTTAAAATGTGGTAAGAACATCAGCCACTTTTCAGTTGTTCTTACGACATTTTGACGTCTTTTGTGATCTAACACTGAACAGACGAACGGCAGCGTGGGATCCCTTTCTAAAATATGCAACAAGCCTAAGCGGAATAACTGATTTATGCCGTGATTTTAGACAAAACGTTTGTTATTAAGCAACGCGGCACTTTACATGGAATCCAGTTTCCCTAGGCCTTCGCTGATAACTTGTGTATGAACCAGTTAGAAAGCTGGAAATTCAAAATTAGAGATTGAGAATTCAGTAATACTGTTTATTTAATAAACACGATGCTTTGCTTGGAGATATGAAATTTAACTTCTCATGTTTATCTTAATATCGACTTGAACACTCCAAGAGAAATTCCGTATCTCCTTCAGTAGTTTCCTCTATGTTATTTACGCCATTGTAATGCATTGCATTCCATTCCCTATGTTTAAAGCAATAATCGCTGCTGTACTTTTTGCTTTTCGTGCAAGAGATGTGTATTCTTTGATCAATATAAAGAATGATCGTTTTCGTATCTAAGGGTTTTCTTTGAGAGGGTCGGTGTTCATTTGAGTGTCGAGAATGCTTGGGTTTGCAGCCCAATTTCGTCGTCGTCATCATCATCATCATCATCATCATCATCATCATCATCACCATCATCACATCATATCATCATCATCATCATCATCATCATCATCATCATCATCATCATCATCATCACCATCATCACATCATATCATCATCATCATCATCATCATCACATCATCATCATCATTACCATCATCATCATCATCATCATCATCATCATCATCATCATCATCATCATCACATCATATCATCATCATCATCATCATCATCATCATCATCATCACATCACATGGTTCTGCTTTACTTTGGGTTTAATTGGGCAAAAAGTCGCATGCCTTTTTTAACCAGTGAAGTAAAACCAAAACCAATCGTTTCTGTGTCGCACGCGTTTTCCCGCGCTTGGCGCCCGTTGTTGCAAGTACAGCATCTGCCTCGAGTCCTGATTGGTTCGTTTGTTGTGTACGGCGAGATTGGCTACATAGGTTTTTGTCTTTCAGCACTCAATTGAAGACCGCCTAAAATTATGATTAAACACCTCAAATAAGCAAGCTTCTTCTAATATGTAAGGTGTTCAAGAAAGGAAAAATAAATGTTATTTGTAGTGGCTGAGCTCTTTGCCTGCGATAATTCATTTATGACCAGGCTACGCTCCTGAGATAGAGGAAGGCGTGCTGACTAAGTTGTCAATCAAAAGATCAAAGCTCCAGTTCCCAGAGCCTCGAAGACAAACCCTATTCCAGTCCAAACTAGCATACTGACACTAAGACCAAACTATATGCCCGTTTCATGCGCTATTTAAAGGAGCTGTGTCCCGAAATTTAGCCAAATTCAGCCTCTAGGATCTGGCCTCTAAACTAATCGAAACAAAAACCACCGCCTAAAACATTGACGAAAGGTTCAAATAACACGGCAAATACAAAAGAAGGCACGCATGGGACAAATTGAAGAAGATTAACACGGATTGCAATTGGGGTTTTTGAAAAACTGTTAGGCTGAACAGTTTTCAACGTTCATCTCTGTTGTTGATAAATTTAAATATAACGCTCGGGATACATATTTGTTTGTCACGAAGCTGTGATTTTGTCATTTACAAGTAATTTCTTTTCCATAACAAGTAAGGGCGAGTAATTAGAAAAACTAAACAAATTTGACTGGACTGCCGTGACACAGCCCCTTTAAGACCTCATACCTAAAACTTTTCAGGCGGAAATCTGCAAAAATCTATGACTATTAATCCAGACCAGAGTCAACATACAACAGTGATCAAAATGTATACACAAGAGCTCAAAACTTTATGGGCTCCTGGTATGCCCTATTTCAAACCAAACCGATACAAACTCATATAGATTGAAGCCTTTCCTTGGGTGAAATTATCTGAAAGTATCTTCCATAAACAAGGCAACAGGCACTCACAGCCCTCTCCATACCCTCGCAAGACTTCGAACTCACTCTACTGCACTTGGAGACGAAGCGCGAGAAATATTCGAAAATGAGACCACCCCAGAACAGAGCGACGAACTCCGTGAGGGTGCGAGTAGCAATTCTCCATTGTCAGCCACCTCGGAGTTGGAGATCTCTTGTATAGGCGGAGATGCGACTTTTATCATCTTAGCCTCATTACTGACCGGAACTACGCATTTCTTCCATAACACGGCCGCGCGGGCAGCGTTTCTCAACGTCCTGATGTTTAAGCTAGTGATCTGAGACGTTAAAACCTGGGTTTTGCGACAGAGAAGAATCCTCTTGTACTCTGCTCTAAAGGAACGATTCATGACGCCGTATATGACAGGGTTTAAGGCTACGCTGAGGTAGTTCAGATACGTGCATAGCAGCGTTCTGGCGCGCGGGGGTGTAGTGTGTGTAACCACACGGTCCATGGTGATTATTATCAAACTTGGTATCCAACAGATGGCGAAGCCAAGGACTGTCATGAACAGAAGCTTGGAAATCTTAATCTCTTCAACGGAGAGATTTGAATTCCTCGCTTGGCCTCCTAAGAGAGATGACACAACGGAAAGTTGATGCCTTCTTATGTTCATAAACACAAGAGTGTAGCACACAACAATTACTATTAAGGCAATAATAACAAACATAAATTCAACCAAAGTTTCAACGAGTGTGTGCGCAAGGGCACAAACCGCATAACTCGGTTCGTAGCGCACATGTGTTGAGTTAGTCGCAAGTAAACCCGAGTAAAATCCAATAATTGACAACCACAATACACCAATAAGCAGTAGCGAGTTTCTCTTTGTGAAGATTCGCTTATAGATTGTAGATTTAACCACACGAAAGAAGCGGTTGACAGCCATGAGGGCTAAAGTCCCTATAGACATCAAAGCCAGTGTAAGTATGGCAAACCCTTGAACGTAACAGAGATAACTTGCCCTTATCCACTCATCTGACACAAGTATCGCGCATGTTAGGGGTATACAGATTAGCGCTGTTAAAATATCGGCGATGGCTAGTGCAAGAATAAACATGCTTGTTGAAGTACGAAGTTTTGGGTTTCGAATCACCGCTAACGACACCAACACATTTCCGAACAGCGCTAGTACGCCAATCAAGGTACAGAGAGCCACTTCAATGATGACGGTGCCAACACTTCGACTTGATTCGTCCGAGATGAAATCGCCCGGCATCTTTGTTGAATTCATCGCTTGTTGTGTTAATCGTGTACGCTTTGACACTAACGCGTGTAATATATGAGGGCTTATCCTACGTGGTTAGAAATAATGGCGGGGTTAAAAGTCTTGTCGGGGTTTTTTCCTAAGGTAAACGTTTTTGCCCAATCGTTGCACGACTCCGTGAATCCAATTTGGGTTGTAATTTACACGTTAATCTGTTTGTTTTGTCAATGGGAGTCTGATATTGCAAAGGATATCGATTGCTTACTTGTTTTCCATTTAATTCCTTGTTTCCCTTGAAAATTGCTGTCTTCAGCCGCGAACACAAAAACAGCAGCAGAAACAAAACAGCAAGAGACTGCCTTTTTTCTGCGACATTAAGACAATCGATTTGGTTGGAAATCAGTTTCAAACCATCACAAAGTCGTCATGTAATCAAACCATTGAAAAGCAGAGAGTTTGTGATTATTTTGGGTGTTTTCCATCGCTATCATGATCTCGGATTGTTTTCGTTGCTTATGCAACCCCGTGCTAGTTTAAAAGAACATTTGGCTTTTCTTGTTCCATTTATAATTATTCCCTGTCAACAGCTTCTATTTCATTCCGGCTTTTTCCTTTTGACCTTTACCGCTAAGTTATAAGCTTAGCGATTTAAGAATGCTTCACTTATTAGACCTAATTAAACAAACTGAACCACGCAATGAATAAACGAATCAGAGAAAAACAAACAGTGTGTAACTTTGTCATTTTACGCCTTTGTCGAAGCAAGAAAAGGAGTAAAAAAAAACCTGCAAGGCACATTGAAGATGTACCTTTAATCCAGCCCTCACTTTTAAGTTCTTTATGCGTTTATTTTTCTGCATGCACGAAGTGACTAAAGTAACTGACTGGCGAACATCTGCTGATCGAGAAGACCGCAGACTCTGGGTACGAAGATGTCAAGGAAGTACTCAATGAGCTGGTCAACCAGAACGCGGGCTCTGTATAAGCTCCACTGAGTCATAACCGCTGCAGCACTGAATCGTATTCTTAAATGTTATTTTCATCACCTAACAAAATAATTTTGTAAACAAAAACTAATTACCTCAAGGTAAAAATGAGGTCACACTGAGTTGTCTTGTGGGGTTTAAGGCAATACATGTTATCATCTACTATAAGGAGATATAGAAACTTATATTCTTCAAAAATGGTGATTAGACGGTTGGAGAGGGACATGGCAGCCCTTATGGACTAAAGTATAGCTATACCTGATCTCGTTTTCCTGTGAACAAAAGATCGTCTATTTGGAATTGTTTGTTTCAGTTGTGTGGGCACTTTGGCAAGCGGTCAGTTTACGGAAAGTTGTAGAAGAACAAGACAGGCGGAGCCACTGATCGAATAAATCCTTTCCTCTAGTTTATCCGTCGAAGAAAAAATCATACTGGTAACGCAAATAATTCAAGGGGGCGCACGAGGCTATTAGATCTGTAATCTCTCCTACAAACGGACGAACGGACGAGAGAACGAATGAACAAAAAGTTTTTCATTCAGACGTGTTTTGAATACAAAACCGATTATTTGTAAAAGTGTCAACAACAAAACCGGTAGCTTTTTATTCGTCTTGACTGCCTTCCTTAGAGGCACCCGCAACGGGTTCCAAGACTTTTTTGTTTGCTTATACTTACGTGCATCGTGTGACCCGGATACATGCTAAAACGTTATATTATATGGAAAGCCCCTGGATACGAGTTAGCGCCTGCTCTGATTGGTTCATTACTAATAAGCTATCAGTTTATATTATGCTAGTAGAGAAGCTAAGTAAAGACAATTTCGCAAAATGTTTAAAAAGTTTAAAAAAAACTTTAAAGGCCTCTGAGATTCCGAGGTGGTCTACATAATAGAGCAATCTCATTGTACCTAAACTCATAGCCAGTTCGGTGCTATGGGCCTCAGTGACGATGTCACTGGATGTGCTCGTGTGCGACTCTAGTTGAAAGAGTGAAAGTTAATTATTTTCCTGTTTAGTGGATCCCACATTTTTTCACAGTTTTCCATTATTGTCCTCTCTCACAGCGCAAGCTTCAGTCGGGAAAGAAAAGAAAAGGGAAACTGGAAACGTTATCTGAAATAATCAAGCTTGGATATTCGAACCATGTCTTTCCTGAAGACTGAATCTTGTAGCTATAGAACGTTATCACTTGAAATGATAATTACAGATATGTAGGGGCCACTTAATGATGTATACACGGGAATTAAACCTTCGAAAAGCCCGAGAAACGTGGGTATGTAATAAATTAGAATTTTTTCTGTTTTCTTTCACTTTTTATTTACAAAAATTAAGTTGGTCCGGCGATGGCAAGCGAAGCATTTTGAGACCCTTTGACTTTAGTGAGTGAGCCATGGTTTCATCGGTCGCTGGTTGGTCTTTTCTTGAACGCGCTTGCGCGAGGAAACGTCTGGTTCCTAAAGGTTTATTTATTAAGACCACTAGCGTAACTACACACCAGCCATGCTATTTAGTGATTGTTTTCAAAAGGACTGTCGACGTGGAATGATAAAATAGCCTTGCGTCAATAGCGTAAAAATAGACAATAACGCTACGCTAAACGAATTCCTTGGCTTAGCTTTTGAAACCTCGTGGTTCATGTCGATTTTGACAGAACCATGATAAAATATTAAGACTGTTTGCCGATATTTAAGCAAGAGTGACCAAACATAATTCCCTTTACGGAACACTTGTTGTGTACCAGTGAGCGGCTCTGCCCCGATTTAGCAAGTTTTACAACAAGCTTTTTATCATTCGCGGAGTACCGAAGATTTCCCTTCCTTACGGAATGTAGGGAGATGTTGGTATCCTTCGGACCCGTCTTGTTTGGCAGCAGTTAGACATCAGAATGTACTTAAAGGATAGAGACGTTCAACCTGTTGTTGCGTGCCCAGTGGTGTTGAGAAACAAAAGAATATGGGCAGGTGAGTGAACGGGGTCAATGGATTCCATTAACCGACAAACAAGACGCGATCATAGGCGATGAAAAATTATTCGCGGAGCAGAGTTTGAAACGTTGGTCAACGGTGTGGGAAATTCGAGAAGTTCATTACTTCAACGACAAAACAAGCTGTGCCCAAACTTCTACAGTTCAGTTCTTGTTCACACAAAGTAACAGTCATTAGTAACCGTTATTCAAAAGAACCGCTCAGTTCATCACAGTCGACTAATGTTGGTGCACTATAGAAAGAATAGTCTTGTTTTGCCACCATTGTTCTTATGTCTTCCCAGAAATCGGCGAACTTTGAAGGCCTGTTTGAAGGTACGTTAACAGAAATTCATAAATTCAATAGTATGAGATGATATGCGAAAAATTGAGTTCAATATAAAAGTTGCAACAACCTGTTTAATTTAGCTAGACAACCATAGTACCATTTTCAAATTTAGTTAAGTGATAGCCGTCCTTATCAGGCTTCTTCCACGAACTGCCATTTTTAACTCGAAGTGAAAATGAAACGTTTGGAGAACTATAATATTATATTAAAGTTTGGAGTGCTATGATTAACGTGCTATTATCGAGTTATCGTTTACGTCGTAAACTTCAAACATCAGCAATAATTATGAGCGCACAAAATAAAACTACAGGACGAAGATTACTAATTGGTCAACAAACCGCCATCTTCATGTCAGATTCATGCTGCTAAGGCAGGTTGCAGGTCATTTTATCACCACGAGTTAGTATTTCCGTGTCTAAGAAAAACGGTAAGTTAAAATTTCGTTACTGGCGTACGAACCTTCAACACAAAGTCCGGCCAACAAAGGATTTTTGTAAAGGGTGAAAAGAGTAAAGGACATATTTCAAAATCCTTTGAAAAGGTCAAGCTTCGGTTATGTCTTGTAAATTTGAAAATAACTTAATCGTGTCTTTCCAATCATAACCTACGCCATGAACCATGCAATCAGATGTCTAAGCAGAGCGCTGGAAAAAATGTATTACTAACGGGTGTCAAGCGCGGGAAAAGTCGCGCGAGTAATCACGTGATTGTTTTGGTATCGCGTGACTGATTGGCTACAGTAGTGAATAACTAGCGCTGTTTGGTCAAAGTGCGTTTGAGATCGATTTTATTATTGGCTGATGGTCAACGACGAGTACTGAAATGCGTTTACATGGGAAATACTAAATTCTTGAAATATAAGTAATCATGAAGAAGCAGTGTGGCTGCAAATTTCCTTCACTACATTGTTATTATCAGGATTATGGGTAAACATGACCATTAAGTTTTGACGGGCTAGTCGGGTTTAAAAATGTGGGTGCACACAGCAGTAAAATGTCTAGCATCTGCTGCAATTTAGTCTTTTTCTTTATCTAAGGGCTTACCTGCGGGTTCTTAAGCTTTTCTCATTTCAAACTGCCTATATTGAGCCTGTCTGAAACCCATGTGCAGGTAACCTTGGTAACGCGGCACTTTAACATCTATGCCCGGGTTTAACTGTCTTAAATGTTCGGTTACCCCATATTTTCTTTTGATAGATCATTTTCTTTGTCGATTATCTAAGTTTTGTGAAAAATTAAAAAAAATCTGTGCAGTGGAAGTTTCATTTTTCAAAACTGTTCTGCCCTCGCATCATTGAATTCTGTTATTATTGTAGCCACACGGTGTTTGCAAAAGACCATCTTAGAGGTTGAGTTTCACTAAAAGGATGACACCGGTTCAAATTATTTACTTGACAGACTGACTTAAGTAAAATTTGAATACGAAAGTGGGTCTACAGCGAATCATTTATAATATTTTTCAACTAACAAGCACTGAGGCCATGTCAAGTTATGAGGACCGATGTGTCACAGTTGGGACAGTTTTCCTCGCGCTCTATTTGGAAAACAAAGTCGGTGATGATCCCCCCACCCCCACCAATGAAAATCTAGT
>Ga0126336_10000267_pt1 | contig 18648 bp, 5 predicted proteins | sample SidCmetagenome_FD_92530 | JGI IMG/M metagenome (GOLD analysis project Ga0126336, IMG submission 92530) | Coral microbial communities from El Islote,Puerto Morelos, Mexico - Siderastrea C C metagenome | ecosystem: Host-associated > Invertebrates > Cnidaria > Coral | place: El Islote,Puerto... | reverse complement strand
TGTATATTATAGTTATAAATTATATAGTATTATACACATTTAAGTATAATGCCATGTAGAAAAGAGTTTAAAAGTATACGTAGCTTGCTATTCAGTCACCATTCTAATTTCTCTTTGTTAAATAACATTAAGTCTCCTGAGATCAAAGTAATCAAAATCAACTTCATTTAATTTTCACCTATTCAAGTTTGATGTTTTTGCATTTTTTGATTAACAAGTGAAGAATACCAAACCATAATATTATAACTTTCATATTTTCTCAAAACATAATGGGCATTTGGTAACAAGAAAGTACAGTAAAAAACACGAACCAGATGCAAGTGCTTTCTACAATTCTCTGCTACTCTCAAATGCCCAAAGAGTTTTTGCGTGATAAAACCAGATGACCATACCCCGCCGACTTATGATACGACTCCTGTTCAAACCACTTACAATAAAATTTAATCTTATGAGTTGGCATTCTTTATACTCTGATAAAGCATGGTTTTTTAGCAAATCAGAGCACGCAGTTACTTCCAGTCCATATTGTAAAAACAAACAAGATATATTCCCGTCCTTGCTCTCTACAGTCCCTATCACAGTTAAAACCCAGGTATAAGGGACCCAATTTTTCCAAGGCAAGCTGAAATGGTTCTCATATATTGGATGTCTAGTTAGAAATCACGCTGTTTAGGTTGTTAAATAGTTCTTATTTTTGACAGGGAAAATACTGCTTGTGCTGGCCATAAAAGTAATTTAATGCGGATCATGTATTCCTTTACTCTAATTTACAAACCACAACATTCAGAGCTCTTCAAGCCTAATTCTTGACAAATTAGTTCCTAGGTAAGAGAAACTATGGTAGAAGTTATAGTACGACTGTGTATGTATTAAATCAGTCTAGACTTCTAAGCAATCAGATGAATAACTTTTATACCACATATTGTGATTATGGGTCGCCAAAGAACATCTTGGTCTAAGTTTGTGTTCTCTAAATTTAACCTCTTTTTTTTTCAAATAAGTGGTCCAGGGGCTAAATAATTTGCAAAATTTTAGACTGCAGCTTCTCAGTCCACAGTTTCTTATACATGGGTTTTTACTGTATACGACCTACTACTTCAAAACACTTTGAGAAGGCTGTCCGACTTGCAGAGTGATGGTGCTGCTCTTAAAAAGAACACGCATTGATTCCAACAACAACCTGCATCTTAGAAAACAAAAATCTATTCATGACCTAACCAAAATTCGCAAAACTAAAGTGACTCACTTGATCATGAAAATGACTCCTGCTCAGGTCAGTTATTAACAACAGTCCCAACCAGGCAATCACCTGTGAGAAACTACTGATACCGTTGGGTTCAGACCAGGTACTGTCATGGGATTACCCTCGGCCAGACAATCACATTAGACAGACTACTGACACCAATGGGCTCTAACCACGTCATTCCTCTCAAATGTGCTGGCTGCCGGCAACTTTACCACCTACAATTGATTATTTTATTGGCTGCTTACACACTATACTTTACAATGACCTCTAGCATACACAGGATACCCAACCTTACTGCCAGCTGCTAGCATTATGTTGCCTTCTACTACAAAACATTTTCAGAGAGCTCTATACTGTAACATCAAAAGCTGCTATCACAGGAAGCCATTACAAAACAACATGTAACTTAATACATAGACTTGTTTTCGAATGAGTGTTGTAAAGCCAAATTGAAACCAAAGTAATTTATTATTCTGGCCAATCCAAACAGATGCAAACGACAAAATAAATGAACCAATCAGAACTTGAAGCAAATAATGTAACAGGCGCCAAAGCACAGGATAACACACTTAAGTAAGTCACGGTTGGTTTTGGTTTTGCTTCTGATTGGTTGAAAAAATGGCACCTGTTGATTTACATTGCACAGTAGAGTGAATTCGTATAACCCGTTTCTTATATGCTAATGAGGCACAGAATATTCTAATATCCGGTTTGGGTACGCATGAGCGATTCACGATTGAAATGCGCACCTGTGTTCAGCATACGCCAAAGAAAATAAGCATTTTAAAACAGATGTGGCTGCAGAAAAATAACACTTGGTACACGGTTTCAAGTTGTCATTCCAAAAAGGACGCTACAAATTCCACAAGGCAGCTCGCTATACATGTACCTGTGTCACACGACTTTCGACATTTTGAACATGCAACAGTGAACTAAATTTCAGTTCAGTGCTTCTCTTTCGTAACCCACGTGGACAGCCCTGCGTTAAATTAAAAAGCTGACTTTCTGATGCCTGTGGCAGAGAAACACTCGTGCCGGTACTTTCTCACACTGGTATGCAAACAGTGGAAGGAAAGAATAGCTCATTTTAAGGCTTATTATTTTCAAATGTTCACAATTAGGAATTTGAAGCAATGGTTTCAGTTGTGCGTGCTCAGTTTTTTAATTGTTCTTCTCATTAGCATTTAGTGATTCTTATTAGCATATAAGAAACGGTTTATACGAATTGACTCTAGTAATGCAAAACGAAAGCAAAGAGAGACTTGTATTACTTTCGACACTCAAAATGAAATGAAAACCACTGTAGCTTAATTAGTAATTCATGGTAAAACCAATACAAATTCTGTAACTTAAATTAAGTTACTGTAAACAACTGCATAACACATTAAAAATATATATTGTTAAAAATGAGTTATTGTCACAATAAATTAGTCATAAAATTATTTTTCGTTTCTCTTCCGAGCAAGCATTACAATGTTTCAGACCATGAAAAATTTTAAATGGTAAAACCAATACAAATACTATCTGTAACTTAATTAAGTTACTGTAAACAAATGCATAACACATTACAAACTATAATTATAATTTGTTAAAATGAATTATTGTCCCAATAACTTAGTCACAAGGTAATATTATTTTAATTGTTTCTCTTCTAAACAAGCATTACAATGTTTCAGACCACAAAAAATTGTTTGTTAAAATAACCTGCGCAATTCATTGTTGCTCCTCGTCTCTTATGGCATCCTCCACCTGTGATGGACAAAAATAAAGTCAACATGTTAAATCAGTGTGGTGATGCAGTCAAGCAGGGTTAATTTTTTAACTTTCAGAACAATTATTCCTGAAAACCCTGTGACTCTCCAAAAAAAAATTAAGCAAAATTTGCCAGGTAGATGCCACTTCCTGGCTCAATTTTGTTTGAGAAGAAGAAAGCAAAACCTCTGGAACTGGGTATTTCTTCCTTTAATAACCTGAGTAATCACTGACAATTTTCTTTTATCTTGAGGGTAATAATAATATCTAAAATGTAATGTAATGCACACTGTCATCTAATAAATGCATTTAAAAAATTACTCAAAAAATAAAAAAAATCATAGATTTCCTCAGCATTATTTGGTTATAGAGAAGAGGAGACACATTTGTATGACACTAATGTTTCAAAATAATGCGTGAACATTCAAAAGAATGTTTTCAAGCTGAACTTTCATTTGTTTCAGTTTGTTTTTCAGTATTTTACAAAATGAAAATATTAGAATTACTGTAATGTTCCAAAAGTAGCGACCCCCACAACTAGCAACCAACCAAAAGCAGCAGTGAAATTTGTTGGCTGCTAATAAATCAACTAAATCCAAAAGTATCGAGAATCATTACTTTTGGAAAGCCCATGATTAAAGTTGGGTTAGGTAACTTTTTGAGAAAGCTCTGTTGATGTGCCTTTATTTCACTTGTGATTGTAATTTTACATCATCAATCATAAATTACGTTGGCAACCAATAAACTGTGAAAAACAGAAAACAACAAAGTCGATCTAATCAACCAATCACAGCACACAAGTGACTTACATGTAATTGTATAAAACTACCTTATCCTCTGCCTTTTTCTCTAAATGATGGATGGCAGTGAAAAGTGCAATTATATCATTAATATGGATAATGTTCCCACCTTATTTGATTCCAACAAAACGATTCCATTCTTTGTAAATTCTTCCTTTGTTTCTGTAATCCCCTTAGGCGACACTCCTCTACACCCATCCACTATGACATACGTCCTGAAACCTTGGTTGATGGCATCCATGGCTGTATGTTTGACGCACACATCGAGGGCTAAACCACATATGTAAACATCTGTCACTCCTTGCTTTAGGAGATCAACAAATAGTGATGACTGCGTGCAGTCACCATTATCCCAAAATGCAGAATAGCTGTCCACAGTAGGATTTGTCCCCTTTTTGACTGTGATATTGACATCTGAAGGAGGCTGTCAGAAACAAAAACGTGCTCAGCTCAGTATCAGATGAACCTAGAACAGTTGAATTTCCAAGAAAATATGAGTACAGTATGTCTACATTCAAACCTAATAATTCACTTGAATGACATTCCATACCAGCTTCTCGCACTTTGAGAAAGAAAGAATCCTCTAAATTATATTTTTGTTGAAGTCTCCATTTATTATAATAAGCCTTCTACTGATATACAGTTTGGCTCAATTTTCTAAGACGACAGCCGTTCATATCGGTTTCTTTTAGAACGAAACCTGTGAGGGCAAGTTGTACTATAAGCTAGGCAGCCATTTAACATACAACACCAATGCAACTCAGGCAAATACCTGAGTGCTTATAAGAGACCGGTACATGTGTATAGTAAGTCCCAATGATTACATAGGACTGTACAAAATCAGACTGCCATGAGTTCAGTTTAGTTCCCATACAAATAATTTTTCTTGATTACATGTGACCAGTCCAAAAATCCATTTGGTATGTCTCCTTCTGTGATTACATGGGAAAATAACAGTACTGAAAATTTTTCGTCCAAAACTCATTTGGGGCAGTTCATGCCTGCCAGTTGGAGTTCATATAAGTCTCACACTATGTCAATTCATTAGACACTTTTCATACCAGTCTTGTGTTAACACTCAGGCACTGGGTCAAGTTGCTATTGGCCTGAGTCCCATCATTTATTTCTAACATAAATAACTGTCTTCAGAAATTAAGAATTTGGATAAAAACAAAATTATGAAGGTATGCTTCTTATGTGGCAAGTACCCCAATCACCCATTGCATAATAAGTGACAACTTACTTGAGCACATTTAGTGATCTTGTGTAAAATCACCGAGTAAAAAATATATTAAGTACTCACTGAAATTAATTGTGCTTAAAAGAGTGACAAAAATAGTTCAAAACCATAAGAAAATACATCTAGATCGCAGTCAACAGCAGTCAACAAATCTTCCAGGCAAGAAATTGCTATTTCAAGTAAGGTTGTTGTTGCTCAAAATAGTACCTTAGGATGTGTGTCTATTGAAGTGGAGAGAAACAATAAGTATCTTGTCTCAGAACTGACAAAATGTGGAGTCACGGATCATACAGCGTGTAAATAATCGGAAAGTTTGGACTACACCACCACATAACTGTCTCTTTTAATACAAAACACTGTTTTTACTTACTGTAAGTCCTTTATGTAGTTCAGCACCCCAGCTGTTTATTTCACAGTGCCGAGGCCACAAAACTTGATCAATGACTGGGATTTTGTCATAAACCACAACGTCAAACAACTTTGCCTTCTCAGATGTAACTGGACTGGAGGAATGCAGTGGGTACAACGAAACATTGTCCACGAAGGAGCAGTGATTGGGTGGATGCCAATCAAAAGTGTAACCAACAACACTGAAGAGTTTCTTGGACAACAGTTCCTCTATCACTGGTACAACCTCCTCAGCGTCTTCACCTGCAGGGCAGTTTTTTAATGCCAGTGAACCAGTGATGAAGTCATTCTGCACATCAACAACAAGCAATGTAGATATTGGCTTGAGAACCTACAAAGGAAAGCATTCAGCACTAAAGTTGGTTCCTTTTTGGTTCATGCCCTGGGAAAAAAATCATTTCCGTCGTTCTATCCCTACCTCACAGCCAAACAAAACTGACCCTGATAAGTAATTATTATCACTGAATTCAGTTTGAACACCACAAGAATTCAACAAAAAAAGAAATATGAGTCCCTGGAAGGGCCGAAGACAATGTTGGGTCTCAGGGCTTTTTCTTCTTTGTCACATGCTCAGGCCAGCCACACAGAATAGCACTTCAGTCTTATTATATGACTAAGCTCACATTTATAATAATATGGATGCAATAAATTATTTATTGCATCTTTCAATAACACTCATTCAAACTCTGAACTTCGAAATCTTCAAAATCCAACACAATTATTGTGTCTTTACTTAAACTACTAACTGTTAATCACTAGGATTTGAAGAAGCCAGCTTCAGGAAAAGTAGGCAGTCATAAAAATGTAGAAATTCTTCAATGCCTGTTGTGTTTTAGTCATTTTCAAACGCTGAGTAGCCAAGCATCTTCACTGTAGAAGCCGGCTGCTGGTTACTAATGACGGCCCTGCAATGGACTGTCAAAACCAGAAAAATCTGTCTGCTGTGTGGCACTTATAGGAACAAATTAAGGTTAGTTCAGTGATGGCTTGCAACTGAAGTGCCAAAACATTTATTTAATAATGAAGTCAGAGGTTGTGTGTTACTGAAAGGCACAATAACCTGTGGCATCACGTAAATTCCTCTGAATGGTCACTATAATAATTTTAGCTTCCCATAAACAATCAAACAATGGCATTAATGTCTTGATTTGCTTTGCAATGACTGTACAAGTGAAAGGGCAAATACATTATCCGGCCACAGGTAGAAAAGTCTGTTGGTGCCATTACAAAGGATCACTTACTGCCCAAATGCCCTCTCTAGTTAAAAGCGAGGCACCTGGACACAAGGCAACAAAGCTCTCATATGGGATTTGTAGACAGTTTCGTAAGGAAAGCATTTGTTAATTAGGGCGTACCAGTGATATGATAGATAATCTTCAGAGATTAACTTTCTTATTTTAATAGCTTTATTTAAACTTACAGGTCTTAACCAGTACTCCCACAATGCTATGCAAGAACTCTCATCAATCCTTTTCTGTAAGAAATAAAAGTTGTACAATGTCTGATCAGAGTGCACTATGGTGGCTTTCATGATGTCTGCATGGGATACATACTGCAGTACAAAATTTCATACTTGAGCTTACTTAGCTTTGCAATTGAAGGGCTCAGAGCATAACCATCTTAAGCCGGGGCCAAACAAGAGCAAGAGTCGCCAAGAGTTCAAACTCTCGCTTTCATTTGGCCTCAAACTCTCATGCACTCTCGGCGGCTCTCGGTGGCTCTCGCCCACTCTCATTGAATTTGAACTTGTTCAAATTTTTCACAAGAGTCATCGCGAGTTTTCTCTCGTTTGGCCTGGACACAAGAGTTGCATGAGAGTTTTGCAGTCAGCAGTTGCCTTTCTATAGTTCAGTGGGCTCAAAAAAACTGGTTGTAGCCAGTCATGTCTCGACGCTTTACATAATTCCTTGTTTTACCGCATTTGACAATACTTTTTTCTTCTTCCCTGTTAAACAAACACATTAAAAACACACACACATTTGCGCGAAACATTCATTTTGTCGGCTAGCAGCTCGCCATGTTTGTTAATATGCAAAATGTTGCAGGTGTTGCGGGGTCAGTTTAAAAGCGACTCGCACTTCCAGGTTCAAAACTTGTAACGAGGTGAAATTACTCATCAGACTCGTGTACAACTCTTGTCTTCATTTGGCTGCTGCTATCGATAGTCACCGAGAGTTGGAGAAAACTCTGGTTCAACTCTCATCCTACAAACTCTCGGTGACTCTTGTTCTCGTTTGGCCTGCCTGGCCTTTATGTCGAATTTTAGCTGGTTTTAATTTTGTGCTCTAAACTGCTTCAATTAAATCACCAGATTCGCCAACATGGTAGGCTTCCCTGTCTTTAGCTAATTTGCATAAGTTTGGCAATTTGACAAAATTTCGCCATATTTGTCACATTTGCCATAATTGCCAGTTTCATCAGATTCGCCAACATGGTAAGTCTTTCTGTGTTTAGCTAATTTGCACAAGTTTGGCAATTTGACAAAATTTCACCACATTCATCACATTCACCAAAATCGAATGCTGTCACAAAATTTTGTCAAATTTGCCATTTTCATTGTTGCATGCATTTCTGGACTTTAAATGATTTATGAATGGGACCTTCAAAAAACTTTATAAGCAGTGTTCTTTGAATGAACTGAAGGCCCCATGCAAAAATTGAAGTTGTTTGGAGGAAAACAATAATACCGCCTAAAGTTTGACATAAGATGGTTACAGTGCTCTCAGCCCTTCAATTGATGAACAACTTAAGGCGGGGGAGGGGGGACTCTTAAGTACTATTAATATTGTTGCTACAGAAAGTTCTTAATTAACCATCATATCTTGGAACCCCTAACTTCCACAGATAAGCTTCTTGGCCACATTTATTCCATTGGAAAGGTTTTCAAGATTTTTTCAAGTCATAACCATATTTGGCAGGTCACTTGACCTGAACACAAAAAAGCCTAAACCACAAACAGCAATTCAGTTTTAGTTATTGAAAACCAATTTCCTGAAATTCGTTTATAGAAGTTATGACATCATTAGTATGCATATTTATACATTTTCTACTGTAGTATTTGTCTTTTTTTACACAGAAAATGTGTTTATGTATCTTGAAGGAGGCTGAATTATCTCCAATTTGCGAAAAAAAATCGGAACTCTACCTCCTTTCCTCTGAGTTTTAGGGGCTGTTGACATATTCACACAGATCTTGGCCCAGCAAAACTTGAAGTTGTTTGCTTCTTTGAACTTTTTTGATTCACAAAAAATGTTTACCGTCCACTGGACAATGCAATTAGGGGTGTAGGGGGTATAGAGAGCCGAGATTTGAATGTTAGAGTGGGGAATTTGGGGCAAAATTAAAACAATTTTAAATGATGTATTTAAGAAAATTTATTTCATGTTAAGAAGAGAAAACACTTCAGTAGAAAATGAGGACTGCTGTGATCGAGTTTGTTACTTACATGAAGTCGGCACAAATTCATACACGTTCGCTAGATGCACAATCCAAGTTCAGTTCAAAGCAGAGATAAATAATTCAAAACAAGTTTCTACATAACTTCAACGTTCTTAAAAAGATTTTAAATCATTGTTAAACCCATTCAGTGTATTTTCTATTCTAATTAATTCCAGTTACATTCACAAGTACATCCCCTTGTACAACTGGCAATGACAAGATAGGAGCTGAGGTGAATGCCAGGGGTGAATGCAATAAGAACATGGCAGCATTGGTAAAACATGAATCTGTTTTCTTTTAGTGTCAAAATCGAGAAAGTAAACACAAAACTGAACAGCAGAACAGGTAATTTGAGAAAGCTTTAGTTATCGTTGTTTTCAACCAATGAATAGACTGTTAGTTTTGTGCAGATTGTTTCACTAGATGTCCGAAGCATGGCTAGCACAAGTCAAGTCAGTAGCGACTAAATTCACTGGCTCTAGAAAAAGATGGGAGTGCAAAATTCCATGTGGACATTAAGGAGAAGGGGGGCAGGGGGTCTGACCTAAACGTCCAGTGGACGTTAAGTGGGTAACTTGTGAATACTAAAGTTGACGGCCCCTCATAGGAATTTCTCTGTCTTATGCAAGGTTGAGGACTGGCACGAGCTACACAGGCACAACGTCATTTTTTCAAAACCCAGATGTTCATCCTCATACATAAGCTAAAGTTTCACCAATCTAGCAGCACAAAATGCTGCAAAACAGTGTATGACAAAATACCATCCATAAAAATCTCTTAGCAACAACGCCAGCTGATCTGTAGGGGTCCCCCCGTTCGGTATCGTGGACTATTTTTATTCAAATGAAAGGATGCTTTACTGCGATAAAATAATAAACGGAAACCTTTGTAATTAACTTATAAACCACCACTTAACCGTATAAACATCACTCGCAAGAAATAACCTCAAAGTACGCTCTACTGACCAAGCAAGTACAGAATTGTCTGTTGATCTCTTCTCTCTGGTTTTCTGTTAAAGGTTCCAGACCATCTTGCTCAAGAACTAGGCTTAGCCAGTTGTTAAATTCATTCTCTGGCACTTCAGAATACTTTGAATATTTCCCTAAAACAGAAATCAATAACATAGGAAAATTCAACGCACAATTGCAAAAATATATCGGCATCGTTCACATGACTGATTTATTACAATGTTGAGCTACAAGTTTAAACACATACCTAGCGATGATCTCTGAATAGAGCTGGATATGTTTTCCCTGGTTGACCGTAAAATCTGCTCTCCGTTCTTTCCATTTTGCCTGTGTACGTCAAAGAAATGACTGACTGTGTCAAGCGCCATTTTGTTTTCCTCCCGCGTGCATACGTTTACGTTGTCACGGAATCTGTCACGTCCTGTGTTCAGTAGTCCCCAGTCCCTGCGGATGTGCCAAAAAACACCAGACAAACAAACAAGACGCCATACCGTATTTTCTCAATTTTAAAAACGCTGGGGGCGTTTATTTAAAACTAAACCTCGTAGACCCGGCGTTTATTTGAACCAGGCGTTTATTCGGGGCCCGGCGTTTATTAAGAAGGGGTATTTTTCATCATTTTTAATAGGCTTAGTTTTTTGGTCTTTTATACTTTAGGTTCAGTGGCACAACATAAGTAAAACGGGAACAACATGTCACCGATTTTGTCGGAATGAGAGAAATAAATTGAGTATAAGTGCTGCAGTGGTTCATGAATCTTGTTCTAAATTTCTATAAATAGTATTCGATGAGAATCGGTAACATAAAGGACCACGAAGGTTCAGTTTCAAATAAACGCCGGGGGCGTTTATTTAAAATTTGACTTTGTTGAGGCCTGGCGTTTAATCGAGAAAGTACAGTAAGCTTGAAATCGCCTTTAAATGCCTGTACTTTCAGCAGCAACCGTTTTCCTACGACATTTTCGTTTAACGTTTTCCTACGGCATCAAACAACGTAATCCGAACTTCCATTTCCAATTTCCTGTTTCTAACGCCATCCGGGAAAACGGAATTCGAACTTTAATTTTCATTGTACGGCCGCTATTACAAACATCTTACAGGTTGCTCACAATTTTTTAAGTTTCAAAGACTCGTTGGAAGTTTTATTGAAGTGAAAATTCAACAATAGTTGTTTTCATTTTTATTTAAAAAAAGGAACTAGTGGGCAGCATATAGCGACTATAGCAACTCGAACCAACAAATCCTGTTAAATGGAACTATGGTTCTCCAGCTGGTTTTGTATGAACATTACCGAGCGTCGTCAGGGAGCTCAACAAGATTTTTTTCTATCAAAGGAAACTTATTTTATACCTCGTTCTAACAACACGCTCACTTTACAAGTCACTTTCCCAGTTAAAGGGACACTGTAGAGGGGAATTTTTACATTTTGGGGTGAAAATGTGCTGAATACCTTTTCTCGTACACATAATACTCCGAGAACGTCAAGAGAAAGAAATAAAATGATTTTCTCAAAGAAAGAACAAACCATAGTCAGTTACTGGCGATTTTTCCACGAATCAAAGGAAAAGCTTGAAAATATCAGCCTGATCCTGATACTTTCAAGGTGCAATCCATTTCCATCTTAGCGATTCACAGCCTCAGAGAACTGGTAGAGTAGTTTTAAGCGAAACTCAACCAGTATTTTTGGGTTTCCTCTGATTATAATATGTCTCGTTATCCTAAGTATTGGTGACAGTGTCCCTTTGAGGTGTGAACAAGAAAACAACCATAAAACTACGTGCAGGATATGACCAGAACCCGCGCGGAGGTCTGGTGTGTGGGTCTCATGGATCGGTTAAATCCAGTTATCATGGAACCAGAAAGAGAATGTCATCAGTTTCTAGTGGAACGCTCGATCATCATCTCAGTGTGAGGAGGGCTGTCTTCACAGGAAGTGCTGACATTTTTCCAGTTTGGTGAGAAATGCGAGTGAAAACATTAACAACGGAATACAAAATGAGAGTTGGATGCTGTAAGAACACGGAAAACGAAAATGGGAAGTTCGAATTCCGTTTCCTCTGCATAGGGAAACAATTCCCACTAAGGTACACGCATTATCTTACTATGTCTACTATTAAAAAGATGTTTTAGAAATGACAAAAAAATAGAGTACCGTGTAAGAATATTATTTCAACCGAATAAGCCTTCGTCAAAATGCTTGAGCTGCAATACCGCCCTGACCAGACCCAAAAGTAGCCCTTTATACTAGCTGTGATAAAGTACAGTCAGGTATACACTGTAGAGAGGGAAGGATCAGTTTTGAAATTAAATAGTAACCATCAACAATTATGGCTCAACTAGTCAACTAGAAGTACCCTACAACTTTTTTGATGCAGAATTAATGAGACTGCGATAAAACGAAGGGAAGCGAAGCGTGATCGACATTTTTGAAACATAGCATCAACACGTTTTAAAACTGACGACTCCGTCGTCAAGGAGCCGAAGACTCTCAGGTTGAGGTCATGGCTGATTTATTTCGAGAAAATGAGAGAAAGAGATAAACAGTCAGAAACAGTGTGTACCAAATTTTCTTGTCCTTGAAGGAAACAACACGCTACGATGTAGAAGTATCAAACCAAGGACCGCTTCCGTTTCCCTGGTCAAAAGTGTAAGTCCGCTTGAACGTCCACCATGAAAACCACTACACCACACCGCCTCCTCCTTCAAAGTGTAACCTCAACGTAATTTAACACTAGGTCAGGCTAGGGCAGTCTTTGAGGTTAGGATTTAAGCAGCCCATGAAGTGAAGGGGTCTTAGGATCATCTCAGTTTGGGTTTGCCTTCCGGGTGGGTAAGTGTTGCTTAGGTGGATGTTTTCACTGTCCTGTTTTAGGAAGATTTGAAATAAGAACTCGGTTATTTTCTTCTTGAATCTATGTTTCGGGCGTTTTCTCATACCTTTTGGTATACTGTTCCAAATTTTTGCGCCTATAATGGAAAAAGAATTCTTATGGTGATTTAGTCGGGAATAGTTTGTATAAAAATTACCAGAGGAAGAAGAACGAGTGTTGTAGTGATGAATATCTTGAGTAGGGGTAAACAGATCAGAAAAGTTAGATGGCATGACATTGTTATAGACATCATGCATTAAGGTGAGGAAAGTTTAATGTAAAGCAAGGGTAAAGGCAAAATATTGGAAGAGATGAATAATGGAATAGCATGATCACTAAAATTAGCAAAATTCATCAGACCGACAACCCTTTTTTGTAGAAGCAAAATCTTGTCTAGATGTGTTTTGGCTGCCTGTCCCCAGGCACTAAGGCCATAGGAAATATATGGAAAAATTAGAGCTCTATATATGTTAAGCAGTGCTATAAAGGGGGTAAAATGCCTTAGTCTAGCTATTACACCAGTATTACTACTGATCTTTGATGCGACTTGACTAATATGATATTTCCAACTAAGATTACTATCCATCAAGACACCTAGGTACTTAACATAATCTTTACGCTCTAAGCTTATTAATTTAACCACTACACCACACCACCTCCTCCTTCAAAGTGTAACCTTAACATAATTTAACACTAGGTCAGGCTGGGATAGTCTTTGAAGTTAGGATTTAAGCGGCCCTGGAAGTGAAAGGGTCTTAGGATCAGCTCAGTTTGGGTTAGCCTTCCGGGTGGGTAAGTGTAGCTTAGGTGGACGTTTGGTCGGACGCTCACCTACAAGTAAAGCGTTCTACAACACAGATCTTCCTTTATGAGAGTTTTATATTCCTATGTATTGTCACAAATATGCGTGAGAATGCACGTGAGTACACATAACAATATAAGGTAGGCCCTCAGAATTCTGGGTAGAATTGTAAGGCACAGGTCTTTGAACCACAACCCAAAATCATATCAAATATTTAACTTTTCTCATTTTCACGACAAAACAACAAGACTATATTCTTTTCCAAACAAGTGGACAAACTTCCAATACCCATCTCTCTCCCTGCGATTTAACGTTTCACCCCTCCACCCCCTCCCCCTCCTCACCCCTAGAAACAAAACCAGGAGCCATACAAACAATAAACGCTGCCAATTCAAGTGACGCAATATTCTTCAACTAAACAGAGTGGAGGCGGGGGGGGGGGGACATTCCTGAATGTGAAACATCTCAGCATTTTCGGCGACGAAGTCCGCTCGTAAGTCTCACAGTTCGGAGGTTTGATAGTTTTCTTTGATTAGACAACACAAACAGTTTTATCTTCAGTTCTGCTTATCTGGATTCAAATGAGAACCCCATGACTCTGGGACAACAGAGACATCTGAGATGCCATTATATGACATAGTCTTAAAAAACTTTTCTTTTTGCTACTAAACATTTGATGATCATGACTGTTATATTTATTTGAATAACTTCTTGTACATATGTTTTTTCTTTTTTATTTGTTTTTTTTTTCGTTTGGTGATAACTTCAATCTGTAAAGAGCTGTTGGACCACCCGGAAATAGCGCTTTGGTCTCATTACAGCACTTCCCATTTGCATGGAAATTCCATTAAGAATTTCCATGCAGATAGAACTCTACAGTTTCTTCGTAAAGAAAAACTGAACGGAAGCAGTTTAGCTGTAGAAAGTTTCCATTTAGATAAAACCCGGTCAGAAACCGAGCCGTTGAAGTGCTTGGGATCGATTCCTAAGAACTGCCAAGTTCACGCGCTGTGACAAAATGGTCTGAACCGGAATTCCCAGTCATTCCGATAATTCTGATAAAAAGGAAAAGCTGTAAGCCGTTCTAGAACAACTGGTAACTCCACCCACATGGAAAACACTCCTAATCTCCAAAAAAAATTCCGGTAGAGTTACTTCAGGGGCGTTTATATTGTTTTCAGTCCCTAGCCAACTCTATTTGTCAGTTCTATTGTTTGTGACCAGTTCTATTATTGCCCCTCATTGAAAACCATTGAACCAATCACTGGATCATGATTGGTTTGAGAGGGTTAGAACTTCCTGTGCTGAATGCATATTGAAGAGGCCATCGGCATTCTTGCAAGTGAAAACTTCTGCTGCAGTCAGTGATAAAGCGGCAAGAGTAACCACAACTCTGAACAGAAATAGTCTGGATCTATCATGCAGCGTGGTACTGCTGCAGACAGAATGAGCGAAAATGATTCTAAAGTAGAATGGAAGAAGCCTAAATTCGAACCATCTATTATTCAGTGCACCACGGTCGATGGACAGAACATCAAGTGTGTTTCACTTGCCAGCCACGAAATGGTTCCATCCAAGTTTGAAGATTGGTTTGAGCAAAACGGCAAGCCAGCTAAACAGTTACTCAAGGAGTTCGCAGTGAAACAGGCTAACACCATGATTGCAAAAGGGAGAGAAAAACACGGCAAAAGTGCTCCTACTGAAATCATTTCCGCATTGGGATCAGAGGAGGAAATTTATTCAATTGCTGACTGTGGAATGTTTGCTGCCATTTTTACAGCCTACAGCCGCCACTACAAACTCCGAACCTCGCCGGATGACTGGTGGTTTTGTGTCATCAAACGAGTTGCCTGTGCCATCGATGAGAACTCGCAGAAAAATTCCGTTCGCAATATGTTTGTCGATCACGAAGGAAAGAAAACCATTGAGATTCCGGTGGACGATCTTTCCATCCATACCGTCGATTACAGCCGGTTCTTTGATCAAATAACCAAGGGAATTAAAGAAAACGTCAAAGTGCCCGAGTTTGTGGATGGAATGACAGCAGATTTTGGTACCACAACCGCGGTGCAGAAGATCGTCTCCCAGATTACACTGATGTTTTCAGTCAACCAATATTTCGACTTTGGCATTGTTTACGGGTGTGGAATTCCAGCAGTAGAGATGCTAGGAACTGAAGACGATTGGAGGAAATTAACTACCAAATTAAAGGTACTGAAAACTCTGCTACAACCCATTAAGAACGACCTTGGCCTTCGATCGCAGTGGTGGGATGTGGTGGAAAAAGTGTTTTGGAAATTGCTGGAGACTTACCAGGGAAGGCCCGATGAAGAATGGTGGAGCCACATCGTGGATTATCAAAAAGAGTATGCCTCAGGTATTTGTCTTAACGACCATTCAGTTATTTAAGTTTTATTTAAATTTCATTCAAAAGATGTATCAGTAAAGAAGAAAGGTAGATTCGTTAGCCAGGTGGATTTGAAGAGAGGTTAAGGACAGAAGGCCTCCCTCCTATTTTGTTGAAATGACGTTTTGGCACTTTCCCCGTTCTTTTTATTTTACTTTGAATCAGCCAATAACTATTGAATCGAAAGGTGAACGTTAGTATGCAATTATCAATTGACTATCCTAACATTTGTTAAGGTTATCCCGACAATTTCAAGGCTAAAGGCAAAATGAGAACAGTTTCGGCTTCATGAGATGAGTAAATGCTCTCTCAAAAATTTGTTTTTCGTTAATTTAGAAGGACGATAATCAATTCCCGTTTCATCATTGTACGTTCTAAGCAAAAGCTATTTAACGTTTGGTCAATGACGACTGTTTCACATACGAAATCAAACCTCCGGTCAATAGCTGAAGTGTTGCTTTTGAGTCTGTCAGACGAAATTCTAAAGTGTTGGCATTTAATTGAAAGTTACTGAGCAGTACTATTATTTAGTGCTGTTTGTTGCGATATTTGGCAAAACGAAATTAACTCATTTGATTGTTGCAATGTTGGCCCCTCTTTTGTTGTGGTCGATAGGGTCCAGATCTACACAGTTAACAAGTGATCGTGTGTTTTATCCGCAGGGATTTACCCCACCGGTAAGAGTTACATCCGAGGATGGATCACGGATTTTTTGGAGCCTCGACGGTGTCCGTTTGAACCTGGTGATTTTACAAGTGGATTGGTCACTGTACCAATCACCATGAATCATCCATCTGGAGTCCAGGACACTGCCGCACTTGTGGCAGGAATGCTGGGGTTTACTGTCCACAGGACACCCACTTCTGATGAGGTGACTGTGCAGCCATTCCAAGGATGGTCACTTATGCTAGCTGAAGACTCACCTTTTGTATAAACTAGGTGAACTGATAATACCGAACGGTTAAGTTGAACGCAGAGGACAATATAACCATCATGTTACTTTTTGTCGCCGGCTGTCTAGTTACTAGTGGAAATAACGTGTATTACCAGACAATTATAACCGGTAGAATGAACGTTTATATAGCTCAAAGAGACTCTTAGTTTTTATTTGTAGTTTAAGTTATCATATAATCCATAAACCGTACATGCCCTTATGTCATAAGCTTTCGTTAGCTATTAACTACCAATGTATTTTTGAACTCATTTTCGAGGAGCCGTGATTTTCTTCTATTGTGCCGGCCTTGGTCCTTAATGAGACTTGCTGTACTAGTTTCATATATTGGCTAATAAACTTGGCCTTCTGCCACAGAACCAGCCGTGCAATCAGTGTGGTTCATTTGATTAAATTGCCTTCTAGAGCAGCTGGTGAGTTTTGTTACCTTTGTATTGGATGCATTGCCTGAGAAAGCAAACCATTTCACTTCTGAACCACAACACCCTGGGGAGTTCAACTTCTCGGAATTCTGGGTAGGCAGGAAAGGTACATGTCTCTTAACCTTAACTGTACGTCATAACAATGTCTTCATTTTTCGAAGCCTCCCCGTACAAAACTTTATTGAGTACCCCCTCCCTCCCTCCAGAAGGAAGCAGCGGGTTATCTACGAAATTGAAGCTGATGTAAACAGTAGGGATGGAAATGTCTAGAACAGCTTAAATAATACTTACTTATTGCACCTTATTTGGCCTCTCCATCTGTCATGTCCTGTTCACTGATGTTGTCATAAAGAGTCAACTTTGCTGCATTTTCGATCGGAATTGGTTGGCATTGCCGTTGTTTCTAGTGCCCGTAATAACACGGTTAATAAACGATCTGTTTAGCGAGCGAAAAATCGAATATCCTACAAAATAAAACTAACCCACCTTTATAATTACTTTACTAGCGGTCTCTTGGTGCGTTCTGGTCGGTTAAAAACCATATTTATCTCAGCTGTCTCTCGCTCTTTAGGCAATAAAGTAAAGGTAAGAAAGTTTTATTCCAGTAGGATTTTCGATTTTTTTTTTTCAATTTCCCGTCGCTACTCGGCATTTCAAAAATCAATTGAAAAGCAGCAAAGTCCGTTACACGTTCGTAAAATCCCAGTACAAACCATTGTAATTTACGCTATTATGTAACCAGGATTATCATCGCGACACATAACAATTGTATAGTTTGGGTTGCCTGTGCACAACACCTCAAAACTGAAACCTGGAGCCTTCGGACTTAACTACGCATGATCAGTCATGCGCAAAAGAGAAAGGCTCTGGAGTCGACAAATCGGTCGACAAATCGCTGTACGGCATCGGAGCGACTGAATCGCTGGCAATTAACGCAAAAGGTGTGAAAATCACTGATCGTCGCGAATATCGCCACCTACTTTTCTGGGACGTTACCTTGACACATTTGAATATTATTCAAAACAAAACGAATGTTTGTAAACAGTTTTTTCCCTATATGGTGGTGAAATGGTGAAAGCTTTTATAGAAGTACTTTACGAAAGAAAAAATAACATCAGATTTTAACCAACGCATGAACTAACTTCTGACAACCGTATCATGATGCGTTCTTCTAAGAGAGATGCGGAGTCGATCGAAGGTTTTGAGACAGGGATGCCTTATAACTTGAGAAAAAGACCGAAAGCGTCGGATCTTATGTCAGAATCCTCCCAGGTGAGAAGTTGATTTGTAACAAAAACAGTAAGAACTGAGCTTATTTCATGATTGACACATTTTCTTTTGTTA
>Ga0126336_10000266_pt1 | contig 18690 bp, 10 predicted proteins | sample SidCmetagenome_FD_92530 | JGI IMG/M metagenome (GOLD analysis project Ga0126336, IMG submission 92530) | Coral microbial communities from El Islote,Puerto Morelos, Mexico - Siderastrea C C metagenome | ecosystem: Host-associated > Invertebrates > Cnidaria > Coral | place: El Islote,Puerto... | reverse complement strand
TGACTGAGCTTGAAGTGCGTTTGGATTGTTAACAAGTTGCTGTTTAACTTTGTTTGACTTGACTTTCGAGTTCTGTTTGTTCTGTCGAGTTCTTTCTTTTCGTAGTTTTACTCGGTGACCAAGTACATTGTTGTTAATCTAATTGTAAACCCGAAAATAATTCAGTCTTGCCTTATTTTGCCTTTGTTTTCCTTGCAAGTTTGAAATAAAATCACGACGCTTTGCTCGATTGACAGGTGTGACAAGTTTTCGTTTTTAACCAATCAACAACAACCTCACATCAAGCGCGCGAAACCTGGCCCCGCTGGCCAGCTCAGTCGCTGCTCAGAAGTCACGTTAGTTTGTCACGCAACTCAGACAGTTTATAAGCGGACCACTTTTCCATTTTGCAGCTAAGTTGAATTATAATAAATCCCTTATTAGACGGTTTAGTGTGTAGTATCGTGGGATATTTTTACTCGTCTCTTGTATTTTGATTCGCCCTACGGGCTCGCCAAAATAGGGCGTGTCTCGTAAAAATATCCCACGATACAACACACTAAGCCGTCCAATAAGATATAGATAACTGGTATTATAACTAATGCTAGTTACAGTACAATGTAACACATCTTTCAGATTAATACATTCATTTTTTTCACATTTCTATTTAGAATGATTTTTTTTAAGGAGATATGACAGGCAGCTTCATATTAACCTCGCTTGAGGTATCTTCGTTATTCATTATTTGTTTGGTAGTCAGTTATTTACCAGGATATTAACTTTGAAAAAAAGGCGACAGTAATGTGCAGACCGCTCCGACGAAAACCTCATCTTAAAAGGGTACGGATGACGTCAAAATGCCTGAACACACCCTAGAACAATTAGCCTCTTTTAGTACTGGACCGAGTACAAAAAAAAAATGCTCTGTCAAAGAAGTATCTCAAAAATTAGCGAATCTACTATTTCATAAATAAAGAAAAGTTTTTGGCTTCATTTAAAAGGTAATCGCATGATCTTAAACAACCGATGTATTATCTTGATTATAAATTCTTACCTGGCGTTATAATGAACCCCTCCGTTAGGAGATATGGACAACAACTTGTTGACCATTGTCACTTTATGAAACTTTGAACTTTTGGAATTCTCGAAATACGTGTCAGGCACCCAAATCTTATCCAACATCGTGTTGCTAAGAGCCAAGGTTTCGTTCCAATCATGACTAAGGCGAGGGTCAGTCCACAGTTGTCTTAAGAAGAAATCCAGTTTGTAGTCCTTGGGAGAAGAGGAGGGAAAGATGTAAGAATTCAGTAAAGCAGTCAATGCTTGCTACATCAGAATTCACGAAATCGATCCATTAATTATTTAGCTTTTATAAACCCTTAGGGTTGAATGTGAAAAACTGTATCCCTCAGGGTTTTTGCAAAGTTTGGGCATTAGGTGTGACGACTACTTTTTTTCAGCAATACACTCTAACTGTCCCAGAAACGTTATTTCTCCCATGTCATATGCAACCACCAGGCCCCAGTTGTTCAAAAGTTGGATAGCACGATCCACCGGATAAATCTCTATCCAGAGGATAAGTGTTAGGGAAACCAATTGCGTTATCCACTGGATAGAGATTTATCCGGTGGATAGCGCTATCCAACGTTTGAACAACTGGAGCCAGGTCCAATATCTAACGTAATCAATTGTATTTTGTTATTTTGTCTATTTGATTTGTTGTCCTTATTCCTATTAAGTACCTATTATTTTCATTTTTACATTTCGAACAACTAATATAATTTACAATTTTACAACTAATGTAATTTACAACTAATATAACTCACGGTTTCTAAGCTATTGACACTGTAAATAACCTACACCATTGATATATAAAAATTTGGTGAAATAAATTCAATGTGTTCAACTGTATTAAAAGGAAGATTATCAATTGAAAACATGATGGTGCGTCGTCAACTACTGTGGACTTTTTTATGCGGGTCGGTTACGAGTCAAAGGCAAAGGGTCTTAGTCGTGAGCCAGGAAACTTTTGATATTCCCGTTTGAAGTGAATACGTTAAATACTAGCCGCAACAAGCACTCAATCATTGAGAAAAAGCGTTTGGCTATATTAAAGCTGACTCGAGGTTTTGAACTTAGATCTGCCATTAACAATTCAACCTAGGAGTCAACGCTGGACTCGAACGGGACTCGAAAAGTACTTGCTTCACAGAAGATAGTCACGGAAAATCACCTGACAGCTACTAAATTGATACCTTCTCAAAAATTGACTTAAGTTATTTGTTTCCGGAAACAACGCGATCTGCACCGGCCACGCCAAACGTTGGCAATAAGCCATCTTTAGATCTACCGGGCACGCGATTTCAGACATCACGGTGTGTTACTCTTGTGATGACGGACTCTTCCATGTTTTACAAAAAGGATACTGAATAAGCAGCCAAGCTTACCATGTCAACCACGTTGATGGAGTCAATGGACAGTACCCATAATCCAACGGTTACTATGACAGGTGGACCTAAGCACGAACAAAAAAAAAATCAAAACAAAACAAAACAAAAGGGAAATGTTAAACCGATGCAGGTAGATAGCTGAGTTTTGCGCTTTCAAAATAGATATGTCCAGCTAAAATACGCTTTTTTTTTTCAGTGTAACAAATATTTTTTTCTACTTTCTGACTAAAGACAAATTCCCACATGCAGGCCTCGTTGTGAAGGGAAAAGCAGACAGAGTTTATTCAGACAGTAATTCAGCTAATCAGGTTATTTATTTATTTATTTATTTATTTATTTACTTTTATTTACGGATAAGAATGTCGAATTAACCACTGGGACTAAGTCCAGCACGTGATGTGCTTAAAATAAGGTCTTGTAAATACCATTAACAATGTGCACTATTATGACCGTTTATTAGTTGGGCAAAATAACAAAAAAATACATTGGATAACACTAACACTATAGGAGAATTTGATTATGCAATAATCTTGAGAAGTAAAAAATATCATTGTTACCTCCAAAATTTGGCCTAAGTCTTTTGTCGTAGCCTTTTATGAGTTTGTTTAAGAGAGCAGTCATGTCCTTCGCCCTGTCACTAAAAACAACACTCACTGATAAGTAAACGTTCAGTAATAAGTTGGGGGGGAGGATTTTGGAAACTAGGGGACAGAGTAAGCTCTGCTGTAATGGCAAAATGAGGAAAGGAAGCAAATTAACTGACTTATTAAGAGGGAGTGACCGCTGAAGAAAAAAAGCACAACTCCTCTAGTTATTTCACAACAAGTTAAACGGTGGTGTATCTTCTGAGGATATTTATCTTCACGCCATCAATCTTCGACTTCGAAGGGTAGGCGTTACCCGTAAATAATAATAATGATTAAGCCAAACATAAGACTTTGGTGGACTAACAAGTTTGCGATTGGCAACGCACTGACGGGCATTACGTACACAATTTGGGTCTTATGACCCTAAAGGTCGCAGAGCAAGATATCTTACGATTAGTCAGTGTTAAGCAAAATGTTTAAAACGTAAGACCAGGCACCCTCTGACGTCTCTAAACTAAGATAACAACTGAAGTAGCCATGCCTGAATAATCAAGAGAGGGTAAAAGTATCGCAGTTCGTATAGTTTCTAGCCTGTAATATTCATTTAGGGCATTTCTGAGTTGAGTAAAGCCTCTTATGCAAAGGGAGGTCAGTTCATTCAGGCCACTCGTGTGAAAATGAGTTTAAATCATATTCAAACACAAGTCTGGAACAAGGCCTTAGGAAACAAAGTAGCTTTTCACAAAAACCCTACCTTAGCAAAACGTTACTTACATTAGCATAACCAGTTATTAAGTGGGGTATGGTTACAAAATTATTTTCCATTCTATCCATTCTATTCCATTCTATCCCATAAATGAAACAAGGGAAATTGTAGGCGGAATTTATTTGAATGTGTTTTGGAGACGATGGCTGAAACTTCATCTCGTTCTACTAAAAGATGGGGAGGGCGTTTAACACGCTCACCTTTCATTTGAATGGACGGTACTGAGACACAATCCTGCGAGAACACAACATATTAACGTCCAACTTGCTTTATTTCCCGTCATAATGTTGTTTTTCCTTGATATCCACATAAGACGTCTTTCAAACTAATAAAACAAAATGCGAAAAGGTACAGCACAATAAATCATTGACGTCAATTCTAACTACACATTTTCAATAACATGCATTGTCTTACTACAAAAACAGACCTACAAACCGCCGCAAAATGGTCTAAACACTCACCAAAATAAGCATCCCTAACCCCTGCTACCCCCTACCGAAAAAATGAACTCTTTGCTGAAACAATAAACAATGAACTTCAACCCTTACTCTTACATCCTCAGCTTCCGCTTTCATTTGTAATGCTTGTTGGTTTGAACGAAATCAACATTTATTGGGGAGACAAGCTCTTAATTATTTCCAAAAATGGGAAACATGTTAACCATGAATGTGTGAATTAAACTGAAGACGTTCAGTTAAATCGGCAGAGTCCAATTTTGACTCTAAGTGGCTGAACTTCTCCTCTTTTTTATTCCCTGTCTGAATAAACTTTAAAACAACTTGGTTGTTGACATTTTCCGATGAAAATTAAAAAGCGCTATCCTTTTACTTCATGCAATTTTCCATTCAAAATTGACCTGAATTTGACCTGAAATGGAGGTTTATATGCTGACTATCATCTTACCATCATATCTCACCGATTATAATGATTTACAAACGGCGACATTTTGACTGCAAACAATTTCTGAGGGAATCTAGAAATTTACGTTAACAGAGATATAAAGAGGAATAGAGGGAGATGCACATAAAAATGAAGAATTTCAATGACATACTTTACTTAGCTGTTACAATTCGTGACTTATTTTCTTGTTTCTTGCACAACTGAAAACTTGCTGGTTTTCTCAAAATCGCATAGAGAAACAGGCATATAAAAATGAACGGATTTTAAATCACATACTTACGATGGTTGCTTATCCCTAGATATGCTAAATTTATCAACTTTTTCTAACACAGAGAGGCTTAGCATACGCTGAATTTCTCCGTGTGGTCTGAGCGAAAGCAGTTCATACTTAAAAGCGTCAGTTGTTTTTTACAGGCAAATCAATGCATCTCTCAGCAGGAGATTATTCGGTGATTACTTCGGCGCGATTGCCATTTGAAATCCTTGCAGGAGGTTATGGAACGATTATTTTGGTTTCCCATTAAAGAACAGAAACTAACTTAGTCACTGTCACTAGAATTACTTTTTAACGTCTAAAACGATGAGACACCCAGAACTGGGCAAAAGGAATGCAAACGAAATTCGCCAAAATTCGCGCTTTGATTTCGCGAAATATAGCCGAAATCTCGCAGACGTTTATCATCGTCTGAAAACGATATTTCGGCGAAATGGCCGCGATATTCCGCCGTGTCAAACGAAACTTCGGCGAAATATATCTCATCTTATCTTAATTAAGATGAGATAAGACATTTCCAGATACTTGAACTATTCTATAATAGGAATTCTTCCAAGAATAGAAAATTAAAATAAAAACAATAACGAATAAAGCGCAGTGGAAACAATTCTAGGGACTAAATATTCCATCGTGAATTGTATGAACAAATTTTTGTGTCAAATGTTGCACTCCCTTTTAGTCTGTCTGTACGGAAAGAGCTCAAGCGGAGTCGCATTATTTCTAACCTGACATGTTAAATGAATCTCTGCAAGAACGATTTCTAGTATCTACATTGTGGAGGAATTCCATTTTATTTCTTAGTGGGGTGGAACGAAATGAATATTATTTTTGGCCACCATGACTTAATTCACATTAATTTGTTTACATAAAGAAGGTTTTGTTGTCTCACACTATTTTTTCTGGCGTTGCTTAAATTCCCAAAAAATATATATTAAAATACCATTAAAGGACTTTAAAAAAATCCAAGAATTGTTTGAACAGATTTTTTCGATATGATCCTTTCCTTTTCAGTCTGTCTGTGTGAGAAGAGATTAAACATAAATAGATCTTTACGGGCCAAACATGTGAAGTGAATTCTCTGTAAGGACATTTTATAATACCTACACAGTGGAGAAATTCCAATTCAATTCTCAGCGGGGTAAAACGCAAACGAAAGCATTACAGGCCGCTTCATGGCCGCCCCGCAAGAATCCCTGTTCTTTCTAATTGTTATTTACATTAATTGGCGTGCGTCAAGGAGGGAGGTTTTAATGATTTGAACGTACTGGTAATCTATTTGCTCTTTGTTAAAACGTTCAGCTTAAAACTGAAAGTAAATGTACTGTCAGTGTATATTTCAAAAACTTTTTTTTAATTTTGTTATTGCATGTATCGTTATTTCCCTCAAAGTCTGTTTGTGTGAAAAAAAGGAGATTGCACTGAAATTAATTCCTACTAACCAGACATGTTAAATGCATCTCGGCAAGGTAGTCCTTCATAATGTCTCTATACTGGAGAAATTCCATTTTAATTGTTAGCGTGATAATTCAAACACCAGAGGGTTTTTAGCACCGCGTTGTCTGGCCCTGCAGGAGTCGCTTTTACTTTTGATTTATATTGTTTTGTTGTCTCAGTCACTCAAGGCTCAAAAATCTTATCTGTTTTCTCTTTTCTAAACACCAAGCCAAGAAAAAACGAAATTAATGTGATGTAGTGAATCTATTTTTGTTCAGTTTTGTTTTTTAATTTACCACAAATAAATTGAGTCTCTTCAAATTTAAAAATGAGATATCTGTTGTTTTGTATACGTTACAGAGCTATTTCTCTGTCTCTTTAGTTTGATAGAACAGCGGCTCTTTCATTTTGAAAGTCCTTCAAATAAACCTTCTGTTGTTAGCAAAACAGACAGTTTGTCATTATAAAAAATCTCTTCGATAAAAATGGATCTAAATTTAAGTTCTTTTAATTATCAAAAAATAAAGTGCTCTCTTTTACAGGTTACTGACCGACTGAGCCACGAAATTGCAGGCAGTCTAACAGATTGACTGAGCAAATTTCAAATCCATTCACAATATCAATGTCGGTACACTGTTTACCGGCAATTCTCGCGTAGTCAGACTAAAAGGTATTTACTCTAAACCAAACTTGTGTAAAGCAAATCTTTTCTTGTTTTCACGCTTACACAGTTTGCTGAAAGCAACGGCCAACTAGTGACTAACTGGCATGTAAAAGAGAACGGCCTTGGAATACAATTTGCCCTAATATTCAGTTGCAAAAATGAAGTTTACAATAATAATTTTGAATGAACTATTTCAAATGAAATCACTATCACAGCACCGCATGTTAACAGCCGTGTGGTGAAATCATACATGTACATGTAAGATCCTGCTCTTCGCCGACGCAGATGATTTTTTGGTTTCTTACCTAACTAATTGATGAATAATAAGTGTAGCATATTCTCTGTGTACTTACCTGGAGAATACAGTTATTTTTCGTTTAAATTATCTTGACAACAAAGCATAAAAACCAGGAAACATTTCTCCTCGTATACGCATCCAAATCACAGAGTATTTCAAGTGAAACTGATCTTTTCACGAGAAACTTAAAGTTCCCTGCTCAGGTCGTAAATAACTAATAGCTTTGAAATCAGAACACTTTTAATGTGCTTTCTGTTGTTTCAGACACACTACTGGGTCATTTCGTAGCTCTATTTGATCCAGAATTGTTCAGATGCAAAATTAATGAGCACCTTTTCTTCCAAGGGTATTTCGATGGTGTCAGACGTTTTCACACAAATACCTCGCGTTAATGAGCCTTTTAAGGAACGTAGTCTCATTAACAAGCACTTAAGAACTTTTACACAGTTTTCCCAACCATAATAAAGCAAAGCAGGTGTTGTGTGTGCATTCAGCAAACAATTTTGGACATGTCCTTCAGATCTGTAGAATATGCTTCCTTGAAGTTTAACGTGTTATTGTTGTTAGTCACTTAAACGGTTTCACGTATTCTCTTTACACTATTTGTGCTCCCTTCTTGACGTTTTTCAAGGAATTAACCGGTGTCAATATCTGTGCCCACTTTTCAGTATTGTCTGAGCTTGGAAGTTTTGAAATAGCAAGATCATTACTAGAATTAATCACATGACAAAGTACATTCGCATAAATAAATGACAAACACTTACGCAAACATCACGTACTCGACTCGAACGATTGTTAAACTGAATGTCTTTGATTTTCTTTTTCTAAATTGAATATTTTAGAATGAGCTTACGTTTTCGAGAATGTCTACAAAACAAGCCAGATATACTTTGCTCCCACCTGTAGAAATCTCAGAAAAAGTTGGAATGATCACGATGAATCAAGTCACTCAGAAGTGAAAGTAAATATTTTTAATTCTAAGAGAGTAAAATAATGCAAGTTATCTTTCCCAAGGACAAACTCGAAAGCGTGAAGAAATATGAGTGCCATCGGTTAGAATGAAAAAGCACAGATGAAAGCATTCGTTTTACCTTTCAAATCGAAACAAAGGCGCATTTTCTTTTTATTTACTCTATTACGAATTAGTGCACTTCAACGTAAAATTTATAGAGGCACCCAAGGAAAGGTATTGGGAAGAGCATAATTTGATTTCGAGTCCAGGTAAGAAGTCTTCAAAGAGGCAAGCAGTTCAGTTTATTGGGAAGAGCATAATTTTAATTCGAGTCCAGGTAAGTAGTTTTCAAAAGAAGCAAGTAGTTCAAATCGAAACGTTTCGATCTTGAATGTACTGAGATAAGCCACGTTGGTTATTTTATGTTCATATGTTAAAAGGGGTATTAAAGTGAAAGAATGACGTCTTTTTCCGACACGGTAATACAGTGAAATACCACAAACCAAGTGGCCAAAGCAAAAAAAATTGACCAAAAATTCCAAATGTCATTTCGTAAAATCCTCAGAAATAAATAGCCCTATTCAAAAGGTCTGCCAAAGAAGTTTGATTTGAACAGTAACACGATAGGATTTTGTCAACAGATTAAGAAGTTAGAGTGACAAATCATCTCACCATAACTTGATCAAGGAGTGAAAGGATTCAGTTGGGAATAGGACAAGCTTTTCATGCCTCTGCTGTGATTGCGTAAATGCAGAATGCTGTTGGTCTGTTTACAATTGCATCGAGAAGATTTTTACGATCTCTTAGTTAGCAATTTGGTTTTAGTCAGGAACTATGTGTGAATAATATGTTGTAACAATGCATAAATTATCCTTTTAATTGCTAGGTTAATTGTAATGCAATTATGATAATTTTTCTAATTCTGATACATTTGTCAAAAAGTTCCCTTTCAGACCTAACGTCGGTGCATGGATCCTCCTGCTATTGGGTGATGGATTTGCCAAGATACCATGAAACTCTCTCCTGAGTAAGTGGCCTTTCGCATCCTCTAGAAGATAAGGTGCAGACTGTCGATAACGGCCCTTAATGACCTAAAAAATTTTAGAATCCGCCATCTTTGACATCACTTTGATTATTCAAATGATTGCGCAAACTCCCCGCCAGGGTTTGTGCAGATGCGCCTATTGGACATCCTTTTCATCGTTTGCCTCGGAAGATGACCAAGAAAGCCCTTCAATATTTCTTTCTGTGATAAGTTAAACTGTTGCCGTACTGCGACGTGAAGGAGAGCTTGAACCGATTAGATTCCTCGCTTTGTCTCACAAATTTGACAAGAAAAATAACATGACACCAATAATTGCCCAAATGTAACTAAAAATTAAAAACGCCGTAACATTTTCAAAAGCTGGATGTCTTCAATGGCTCCAACTCCTCTGTCTCACCGTCGGCTGCAAATTTCTTCACAGTTGGAAAGGAGCTGGAGAAAGAGGTTTGTTTTCCGAACCGATATGTCGGGTTATTTTTTTACACATATTTTCAATTTGTATATGTTTGCTTTTGTTTCATTTCTCTTTTCTCTGTCGTAAGAATCGGTTTGCTGTTTATCGTATATGACAAAATGAGTTTGCTCGCATGAGCAACATTCAGATACAAAGGAGTTAAAAACAGTAACTAAAAACAAATAACGAAAACAATTTCTGGGTCTGTGGTAGTCTTCAGAACAATTAAAAAGTTATCGAGAAAATAATTTTCATTAAATTATAATTATCAAAAAATGGGTTTGCTTGCATGAGCACCATTCAAAAACAAAGCAGTTTAGCGGTAGGTTAAAACAAACAACCCTAACAATTTCTGAGTCTATAGTACTCTTCAGAACAAAGATATCGAGAAAATAATTTTCAAAACATTTTAAGACAGTCAGAATGCGTCCGCCATGTTTGTGTCCCTCCTTGGGGCACCAATATGGGCCATCATTTTAGTACAAAACATGAGGCAGCCAATAAAATCAACGTTTCTAATTGCTCCTCATACTCATGGAGATGATATTTTAACTTTATTTAAATACTTCAAAATTGAAAAGCAACGTAAAAATATCCGTTTTATGACATTTTGAGAGTTCCTGTGTCTCAAAGTGCCACGAATTTGATCAAATTTCATACAGTAACTGTTTTATTTGTAAAAACGAAGCAATACATCGACATGAAACTTTCCTCGAAGATAGTAGTGTGTTGAACATTTTAAGCTTTGCGGCGGCATTAATTTACGATTTAGAATTTTGATGACGTCACATGAAAACCAATTCCCCCATCGAGCGTGTAAAATTCAAAACAGAGTTCCGTGACTAATGCGTCTTATTTCGTAATATGATGCACACGTTGCCTTTATGATGACATTCATGGTTTGTTTGCTTTTGAAGAATTCCGGTTTTAACTGAAATACCCAATTCTTTTAAATGTGACATCTGTTGTCTGCTAATAGCTCGAAAGTTGTCCCCACTTTAAGAAAATTATTCAATGCATTACGATTTAGACAGCTCAGCTTTCTAAAGTAAAAGTAAGTTTGAATGAGTAAGGATTAATAATTAAATAAAATTACGTCCCAGACGCGGTTTCCTTCAAATAAGAAAAACCAAGGGGGAGTTTGATTTACGCCGATCAGACAAATGAGTGCTTTTAAATTCATATCTCGTGAAGGAAATTATTTAAAGAGTTCGTAAAATTAAAAAATGTCCCTTCTCAGCGTGAACACTATTCATATTCACACGCTATCCTGCGAAGAGCGTCTACAGGTGTAGGTTAGGGACAAATTAAAATAACACTTTTAGGGGATGAATTGATGGTTTGCAACAGCACATGTTCATAGAAATTTAGAAAAATAGGTTATAAAACTAAACCTCAGCTAAATCTCTGATTTTTGGAGCTTACATTGTAAGAAAGTGAAGAGCCAAAGGGCATATTCTTCATATGATGTTCATTTTTGTTTTTCAATCTTGTCAATCAAGACAAGAATTAAGTTTATGCTTAAAGGAATAAATATGCCGCCAGAACGATTATCATTGCACGCAATAGTTTAGTAAAATCTTAAGAAAAAGAGTAGAATATGGGTTTCGTATTCATCAGTATTAAACGTATGAGTTCCTTTAGGCTTTTATTTGAGGAATACCCTGATAAGGTAAGCTCATTTTAAAACATAAATGTGGCATTACCTTCCTCTAATACGAAATTAGCTTTCAGAGCCACCTAAGAAAACAAAAATCTCTGGAAACGGCGTGATAAAAAAGACAAGATAAAAAAAATAAAAAATAAAAAAAGGACAAGATAAATTGTTTCCTAAGTTCCTTCTTTCGTGGTGTTAGACCTTGAATTGTGTATACTGCCCTATCCTTTGAGTCTGTGGATAAAATCGTTAAGGTAGCCATTTTAATGACAGCCGTTGAGCAGTTCTTTCGGTGCCGTGCGGGTTTAACAAATCAAACTTTCGCACTCCCTTCCAATTTTGAACGTGGACACTGTATAAAATCAAAATTTTATCAGGTGAATATTAAGAGAAATCTAGGAAGTTGATTCAGCTGCCAGATATCATCTAACTTTTACATCCAGAAAAATCAAATTGCGCCGCAAACGTGCAACAGTAACTACACTGTACTATACAAATAAAATAGGCACACTTTAAGGTAGTGTTTTGAAATTAGTACGTACCTTTAGCTCGGAGCTTTGAGACACGACAGCGATTTTGCTTAATTTTCACATTCGTATGAAGATAATTTGTTTTATTTATAAAGACCCAAACCAGGCAGATGTTATGAGATCCACTGTTTTGCATATTCAAGAAAAAAAAATGCGGCTCTCTTTCATTTTTGCTGAACATGTATTTAACAATTGGCGCCAGCAAGCAGAAAAAATATCACTGTTTCTCTTTGTTCCATGTGTTTCTACTTTGAAATGCTTTAATATGATATACAGTTGCGTAGAAACGACAGCCTTTGTAGCTAGAAAATCTGTGTTTTAGGTTTGACATTATTAAAAATTGTAAAATCTGAACCGCACACTCAACAAAGCTGATCTTTAAGCATATTCTTAATACCTGTATCAAAAGCGACAAACGCAATGAGAATTTTCATCTCTGTGCAGTGCATTCCTGTGAAGACACAGAGTTTTAAGATCAAGCATCTCGGTATGCAGGTTTTTGGAATAGAGCGGTCACGTGAAAATGTTACAAGCAAATAAATTCAGAAATCTGGACTATCGCTTCAAAAGCTACTTGTCAAAATAAACGCCTGCTGGCTTAATAGGACCCCACACTACCGGGATGCGGGTCACCAGAGATGGAAACGCTCCCGCATTCTTATTTTTCACTGGCTTATTCATTACATAAGGAGCCATTGCTTCAATTAGTTGGTTAACCAGCTTTAAATCCTTGGTTAACCAGCTTTCGCTAACCCCTTTTCAGGGTCACTGCACTGAACAGGCGAAGTTACGACGGCAAGTCAGCGATATTTGTCCCTTCCTAAATTATATTTCGCTGCGCCTTGAATTACATGCATTGTCGCAAAACGCTTAGCGGAAGTTATGATTTTTTTTCAGACAGGTCAGAGGACTTCGTTTCAATAGAAAAGGTCTATAAGGCGAAGTTACGTCATACGGCCTCGATGTCACCAATCGAGTGCTCTGATTGGTTGCCTCAAGTCTTCAAGTATATGAAAAATATAAAATAAAACCCACCGATTAATTTTCACGCGCGTTCATTGGATGAAACACATCACGTGGTACAAAATCAGACGGTGGGTATCAGGCGATACCCGTCGTCCGATTTGATATCTGTCATCCGATTTTATTGACGAGGAAAAAAAAACAAGAATGGAAGTCCCTTTTCAGATATAATCACAGTGTAATAAAATCGAATAAACTATAACCAACTTGGATTTGTTTAGCTGCAAATGTGCTGTGACACCCTCGCTGTCCCTTTTCCCTTTACCACAATAAAGAGCGTGCGTTGTAGAAATTAATCGGAGGGTTATAAAATAAATAAATCCCTTTCTGGCTTGCTGGTATATAGGACGATAATGCCCTGGGATGAAAAATTGTCCTCAAAATTTCACAGTTGCCTTCGAAGCTTGGCTTCTCGGCCAACTGTTCATTTTTCGGACATTCCTTCAGCCTCGGTCATTATCCTCCGATATACCAGCCGCCTGAAGGGGTTTATTTACTAAATACTGCTCTTGGTTAGCAAATAACCTACGTTGTTTAAGCATGCAATAGACCTCATTTTCCAGGAGTTCATCGGCGTGTTAAATCCAAGAAGGGATGTTTGGAGAACATTTACAAGCGATCGCTCTTTCGCTAGCTCCTTCACTTCCACCTCGGGAAAATATTATTTTAGTCCTTTACCCTTGGCAAGTTGTTGTTTTAAACACTGTAATTATTTATAAGACTCAGATCTTCTGTTTCCATCGTCTGACAGACCAAAGTAAGATATTGATATGATTCTTCGTCCTCCTGCAAAGTGGCGGTATTGGAAAGATATTGTTTTGTCAGGTTCTGTCACTTTTCTAGCTATGATTTTACTAAAAATAGTCGATAGGTTTTCGACCAAACAGATTTTCCATAGTAATCTAAGTAATTTTATATAATATATTAGCATTTAGTTAACATAATTTGTGAAAAGAATAATACACTATATGTCAATGAACTCATATAGCTAATTAACTCGGCCCTACGAACCTCGATGGCTAAAAGCTCTACTGAGTACGACTCATGTAATTTCTAAATAGCTGTGTAAAACATTTTCGCGCGTAATTTTATACATATCGTCAAAAAACAAAATGAGGTTTCCATAGAGTTACAAATTTTCGTGACTTGATAATCAGTCTCGACAATAGAACCGCACAATAGACGACGTATATGGAACATCACTCCAAAAGGCTGCTGAAGAGCTGTCATTTAAATGGTGACACTATGATCCATAGACTTAAAAGTTAGAAGTCACATACACGAAGCAAGGTATAGGTGCAGAAAGGGATGATTTTTAATTTCTCAGCCAAACTTGAGAAAAAATGCGAGGAATGGTAAGCCTATTAGGCCTGCTAAACTACCACATAGTTTCACACAAGAAAATGAAATTATGTAGCATTTGAATGCATTTCACATCTGGAATTCGTTTGAAACAGTGGAAGTTTAAATTCATAATTTAAAATGCGGTAAAGTCGTTCTTAATTATTCACGCAAAGGTAACTTAGTTAAGTTCGCAGACACCTGAAACACTTAAAACAGAAATGGTATTTTGGGGATACAATGAGATATTTGTTACCTGTAAATTTTTGCGCCAGTTTTTCCTCTTGTAAGAATATAATGTCAGCTTTTAACCTATCAGTTAAAGCGGATTGAGGAATTTCACAATTAAAATATACGCTCAAAAAGATAATGAAAACGATGTCATATTGGCTTCTGGTATTAGCATATGTGTTTGTAAACTCAGGTAAACCAGTTGTAAATAATTTACAACTTATGTCAGTTAGACGTCTTCAGTACTATGTATACCTCGACGCCATCATTAAGAGGCTTCATAGCGAAATTTTATTGCTAATGGTAGCAAAACGAACATAGTTGTAAAGAACTTAAGTTTAAAATGTCTATTTTACACGTATAAAAAAATCGATTAAAGAAACGAGGTCATTTTACCCATTACATTAGGAGGTAGAAATAGTATGGAAGAAATACATTTTCGCTTTCGGTTCGTTCTCTTGTAGAAGGAAGTTAAACAAGTTCGGTCCCATTTATGCTGACTACTACAAATTATACAAGTTGTCGCCAGTCGTCGCTATTCGTCGCCCGTTGTCGCTCCATTCTTGACACGTAAAAAATAACAATCTTGTATGTGGTGTTCCCATTCAGAGCTTTCAATTAATTTTCCCACGAGTAGCTTTCTTATTTTATCAGAGAATTATAAATAAAAACGCTTTTTTTATTTCTTTAATCCGGTTAATCCAATGAATTTAGAATGTGTTACGTTCGGAAAACAAGGGATTAAAACTCATAATATTCTCACTTGTTTCAGATTTCAAATTTCTTTTTCTGTTTCATTTCAAACACTGAACTTCAGTGGTGTTTTTCTCTGCTTTGTAAGAAAACAAAAGGCGAAGAAAAGCATTCTCTTGACTGCCAGCATTGTTAACGAGTGTTGAATTCACCACCTGATCTAAAACGGCTAGTTAGTCCGTAACATGAATGTTTGCAGTTGATAAACTGACCTGGCTGAATCGTGTAGACCGATGACATAAATAAAGTTAAACTGCAACACCATTTTTAATTGATAAAAACACGTGAGTTGAAGACATCCTCAAGGCTAAAAACCTGAAACATTCATTTTCATGCTTTTATAAATTAAGCCTGAAAGTGACTCAGCTTTATAAAAGCATCGAGCATAGAGCTATGACTGAAAAAGATACTTATTTGTCCTTAGATAACGCAGTTATCATGAAAAAAATTCTGCAGTTCCAACCAACAGTCTTTTTTTTTGTTGAGAGCATTTGATGAGAAATCCACTACGTGTCGACCTTTCCCTTTGCTATTCATGTTGCCTCATCAATATAAATAATCAGCTCACCTGTAAGATTTTCAATGATATTATCTGACCGATCAGTGTCTTCTTCAAAAGATTTTTCATGCAAACACCAACTACGCCTTGATTCAAAGTTGAACTCGGTGATCGAACTAAGACACGATACTTGGAACTTTTTTGTTGTTCTTGAGATACCGACGGAACAAGAAAGCGGCATGCCCAGCTCGTTTGCATATTCACGCAGACTGACAATATCTTCATAATTTATTTATTTCTTAAACATTGCAGCTTTAATAGACGGATGGCTTTAGGGCTCTAACATACCTAATGGCTTCTTAATTGCCCTATTTAAGAGAGGCGATTTGGTAATTCTCAATTTAGCTCATTGGAAGACAGCTTGTCATTGGCTAACCTGTCGGAAACGAACGGGTGAAATAATGGCAGTTGGAAATGAGCGTGCACGCGAGGCAAACTTTATCCGTTAGCTCAGTGGTTTTAAATATGTTGAGAATTATCTCACCATGGATCACAGTTGCCAACTGAAAAAACTTTAAGCTGAGTTGCAACTGACTAGTTAGTAAGATGCATTCATATACAGGTCAGCCAATCAAAATGCGAGAATGTGGTGTGAGTATACACCTTATTCCAAAATGGCGGGAAATACATTACTCTTTTGTCTCATTGTTAACTGGCCCTTGTTGCCTCGATCTCATCTGCAGAACTCAAAGGAATATTTGGCTTACAACGAGGTAACAAGGGCCAATTAACATGGAGACAAAAGAATAATGTATTTTCGGCCATTCTGGAATAAGGTGTATGAACGTGACCTGAATCACATCCTGTTAGTGCGGGGGATAGTTAAATACCTGTTTACTTACTAAAAGGGCATTTTTCCTTCTCGGCAAGGAATGCATGACCCACGCTGTTAACAAGCGGGGCTTCTGAGTTGTTTTAAAAAACGTAAATGTTGTCTTCGAGTACATTATAATTAACCGTTTGAAAATTTATTTTAACCGAACTGAAAATTAGACAATAAGAAGTTTTGTGTTGTGTCCTGAACTCACGATCGGCATCCATAAAACGTCACGTTACACATGACTATGACTATGAGTATGATGGAAATAGCTGCTAGTTCAGACTGGGAGGAATCGAAAATAAGAGATTTTTTAATAGTTATGAAAGCGTAAATTTAATTCTCAAAGTAATCATTCGTAGCTATAGGACCACACTGACACAAGAAACGGATGACATAGTTCCCCCCAAGGAATGAAATATTGTTCCGATTCATAAATTCAACAACTCAACATTCGTTCGGATTCTAAAAATGTCTTAACCACGATTTGACCGAACTAAGCTGATGTGTCCCCGAAGGTTACCAAAATTGCACGGTTAGGTACAAGTATAGACTCGCTTGCTCGACAACGAATCTTGCCGAAATACCAACGAAGGATTGACCAAGCGTTCCCGACGTGGGAGCCAAGCGTACCAAAATTATAAACTAGCCAGTCAGAAGCTCTCTCTACTATTCTGATTTCCTACGAAATCAGATATTCCACATTATCCTGGATAGCTTAGTGAAACTCACACTTTATTGCGAGCTTTTCAGACGAAAATGTTCACATAATTACAGTGAAATGTTACGATTCGTTAAACAAAATAGCGGTTTGTTTATCGGCGGACTGCTTTTCGCCAAAATACGAGCCATGACGCGACTAAGTTTGCCTGTTGTGTCGCCGAAGTGTACCAAAGAGATCTGATTGGGTATAGCAGAAGACCAAAATTAAACAATTGGCATAATTATTCCGGTTGTTGAGATCCGGATTTAGAAAGGTAACCTTGACCTTGTTTGAACTAATCAATTTTTGATCGTTTTTAAATCCCAGAGTTTTCAAATTTCCTTCATGTTAATAAACGAAGAATTTTTTGGCATGATAGAAAGTGTTGAATCCAAGATGGCGAATTTTGCGGCATCTTTCACGTAATTTTGGCTTTTTAAAAAATTACTGTATCTTGCAAAGTGACAAAAAAGGATCCATTAATAAAGAAAATTGACTAAAAATAAGGAATCGGCATTGTCGCAAAGAAAAATAAGAGGCGCATGTAAATCTCATAATAATTTCCCTCCTAAAAACATGCAGTTTTCAGTAGTGCAAAAGTATCCCAATGATCGGCCATTCCTTCCCAAAAATCTGTTAACGCAGGCTGGTATTATGCGATTTTCAAAACAAAACTTTCACGACAATTTGTTTGCAATCTTAAATGTTTTATAGTGGCCGAAGAGGCGCGCATGGGATGTAGGCTTTGCCCGAGATTTTTACCTCATGGTCATTTTCAGTTTGAACTGTAACTTGAAAACTGCGCTAATTTTTCTCCGTATGTCTTATGCCCGAAAAATGTTGTTTTGGAAATAAACTTGTTTAATATCGAAAGGTATTAAGAGGGTCTTTGTGTGGTTAACCGTCAAGCGACTACATTCGATTTTTTTTTAACAAGTGGTGAGTCAGCATTTCTTTTTTTCGAGAAAGTCTCCTTGGACACTTCTGTCGATTACTCGAATGACTTAAAAGGCGAAAGGATCGAGACTTACCGTATTTACTCAATTAAGCGCCTCCCCCATAGGAGAGCAAAAATATTAAAGAGCGCCGCCCTCGAATAAGCGCCGCATTCATTCACAACAATGCGGCGCCTAATCGAAGCATCATCAGACTGAATCAGTGTTGGAGGAGCCAAACTAATAAACAAGTACGGTACAAGTCAATCTAAACCAGCCTCCGAAATTTATTCTCCTGTATTATCATGCTTTTCAGTTCGAATTGGGTATATTTCATT
>Ga0126336_10000265_pt1 | contig 18703 bp, 7 predicted proteins | sample SidCmetagenome_FD_92530 | JGI IMG/M metagenome (GOLD analysis project Ga0126336, IMG submission 92530) | Coral microbial communities from El Islote,Puerto Morelos, Mexico - Siderastrea C C metagenome | ecosystem: Host-associated > Invertebrates > Cnidaria > Coral | place: El Islote,Puerto... | reverse complement strand
TTCCTTGCTCAGTAGCTTTCATGGATTGGATGGTCGCTGAAACCCACAGACTTTCAAGCTAGGAGTCTCTTGAATGGCACAATATAATAAAGGCAGCCCACAGGGAAGTACTGCTCAATATCTCTTACAGGTTTTTTATTCATGATTTAATTGGTCACACTTCAGAATTTCGACCAGAGACGACTATATATGATTTTGTGTGAAATTGTGCAAAGAGAATTCGGATACAGTTGTAGCCCTTACGATATATTTTTGATGACGTTTTGCAATGGTTGGAAACTTTTTCTTGTCGTTGTAGCTAGAACGACATTACTCTTCGCCATTTTTTACATGCATCAACCTATGTTTAAGCCCAGCGCCGTTTTGTTTCATAATCTATGTAAATTAAATCAACTCAACTGTCAGCTTATGCACAAATCGATAGAAAAGATTACAAGAAGGCGAACTGATGTTTGGCTGTCGCCCTCCGTAACGTACCATGGCAAACGGTAAACTGATGGGTGACGTTTGCCGTTTGCCGGTAAAACGCACTGCGCAATGACTTTTGTAAAGAAAATCACGTTTCACGAAGAGAAATACACTCATTTTCCTGTTTACACTAACGATAAAAATATGATGAGCCAAGGCTGGCGAAAATACCTTTTCTTGTCTAAGTGTCCTAATCTGGCTGGTGGCTTAGACAAGAAAATGATTGACATATTTGGCTTAACCATTTTTTCACCCTCTTGAATGCCTCTGGCTAATTCTTCCAAGGTTTGCCAAACACCTCAAAAATACATTAGGTTAAAAATTTGCTTAGTTTATATGTAAATACCTTGCTCATACACTAATCGCGAAGGAGACAATGTCAAGAGTATTTTCAAAGGACGAACAAACCAACAGCAACAGCAACAACCAGTGTTTTACCGATTTTAGCTCTGTGCGTTTCTCGAAAGTCCCGGAAAAGCCATATGCAAAAATGTATGAACGACTCATTCTACCAAGCTGTTATTTTAACATGTCTTTCAGATAAGAAATAGTTTCCTTATAGCAAAGTTTCATGTTTAGAAACTTCATTGTCTACAAGATTCAGTATGAATAATTGTGCCCGAAATCGACCCGAAAAGTATCGGGGCTTTCGAAAAACGCTGGTTTATTATAAGAACTTGAAAAAGTCGGTTGGAATTCATTCCACCCTGCCAACCAAACAGTGTGTTTGGCAGTTCCGTACACTAGAGTGATCGTTAAATAAAACAAGTACAGTTTTTAGGCAGTTATTAACGCTGATGTGTCTTTTGGATTGTCAAAGTGATACCAATAATAAATGACAAAGCAGTGTTCTCCGTAGGATATTGGGAAGGCCATGCAGGCTAACGACTTACTTGTAGTGAAAATCCCGTTAATATGACACCGGTTCTCTTTAAACCTTATGCACGGCAATTAAAACAGGTGTCAGTTTCCGAGGAATGGGCAAAGAAAACGTCAAGAAGGATAAAAACATGGCTTATGTAGTACCTGCACTCAAGATGCCGCAATGAGATGGAAACGTATTTTGTCTAACAAAAGACACTTTTGCCGATGTCTCATTTCTTTCCGAAGCACAAAGTTGCCGTTCACTCGACTAATAACAGAATCTAACTCACATAACACCTGACATAAAAGGCGTTCTTATCTAGATTCTTGGCTTACCGTGAATTATAGTAGTTATCAAAGACAGGCAATAATATAGACAATAACACTCAATAACTAGACAGTGATCCAGCAATAGACATAGACATAAAAAAAAGCTTACTTAGAAAAACAAAAAATTATAATAAGACAAGAGGAAAGCTGGCAATGCAGCGTCGACACGAAAAGAGAAGCATGATATTTTCACACGAACTATAGATTCAACTGTAAGTCGTTGGTTTGCAGTAAGGAATGTTGGATATGGAGGTTTTTATGGGTAGATCAAATGGTAGATTAGATAAGTATTGGAACTACTACGAATTTAATTGTTCATGTTCGCAAAGCTATTTTAATAGCTGTTTAAAAAAAATGTTATACCTCTTCAGTTGTAACATGAATATGGTTTAACTTGACGAGACTTTGTGCGCTACATTTGACGCGCTAAAGCGAATTTTCAAAGTAAAGAAGATCATCGCAGTTATAGACGCAACTTTGGCAGTTGCGAAAAGAAAGCCTGAAAAAAGTTCAGGCTTGTACGGGATTCAAACCATTGACCTCTGCGATACCGGTGCAGCACTCTAACCAATTGAGCTAACAAGCCAACTGGGAGCTGGTCATTTAGCCGGTCATTAATGCGCCAACTGATATATTGTTTTATTTCGATAATCCCGTAATGCCCCAATCAAGAATAAACCATGTATAAAGAATACTGGCCCCCTCGGTGAATTTTTACGCGCCAACATATTTTGAATCACGAGGTAATCCCGTGCTATTGTTCTGGTTTTGTCGCCGGAGGAAAGGTTAGTGGGAGGGGATGTTGGGCGTTCCTGAAATTGGTTGATGCCCGCGACTACGATTTATTTAAGTTATCCAAAGCTGACTTGTATCAAAAAGGTGGTCTAAAAATCTTAGCTGTAGACATGCATGTGGAAAAGCTTACTTACAAAAAGAAAAACAATGATCAGAGCACTGTTTTGTGATTAGACTGAAACCGCCCGTTCTCATCTAAGCCTTCCGGCCGCAATCAAAACTTGTTTACCATTTGTTCCAAATAAATGTGTCATATACTAGTAGAAGTATAGATGCATTCTTTCACGCATGAACGACTTGGTTTCAAGTAGACTCTTGGATTTTTCAGATGCACAGGCAGAAAGGAGTTCCCGATTTCGAAACCTAAATATGTGCAAAAATGTAGCTCTGAAGAATTAATCATGTTATTGCAATCTTTCCTCTTAAGATAAATGCCTGGGAGATTGTAATAGCAAAGACTCGTGACAAGAATACTGACCATCTGAAACCATTTTAACGCTTGTGTATGGCTAATTAGTTTACTTACCTTAGACTAATTGTCTATCGGTAAATTCACGATTTAGTAAACTATCGTGCTGCCATTTGTTAATTTCTGTGAGTTGGAAGCCTGTCTTCAGGGACACCCAACAGTTCGTTTCGGCGGAATATCTGTTCAGAAAGCCTAAATAGGCTGAGTTATTCGGATTAATTTGTGAAAAAAAAAAAACTGAGCTAAACTTCTTCAGCTAAAGACTCCACACAGCTCTACCCCCCAGCATCATAACGCAAATTTTCCTAGCTGGTCTCTATACATTGTGTTGAGGACAAGTTGGGAGAACCTGTTTAAACATCAAGACAAGTCATTTTTGGTGATCAATTTCTTAATTCTCGTGACTTGTGTATGTTATACGGCACTGTTATCACGAGGAGAAATTTGATGCTGATCACTGTTGGGGCTTAAAGTGTTAAATAATTTTCTCGATTGGTGCTTCTCTGTCCTTACCACGTTCATGCACTGGCGCCAAACTGCTAACACGAGTTTGAAATCTTAAATTTGCCTAGTAAAGGCGCCTTAAGACAAACAAAAACTAAAAAATCTCACGCAGCGCACCTAGTCAGCCGGACGGAGGACACGTCGATTAATACGTCTGAATTAGTGTTTTTGGTGATAACAGTCGCAACAGAACCATTCACGAGTAGTGAATAAATAACGCGTTCGAAATTCTGTAAGATAAAGTTAGAATTGAGCGAATTTGTTTGAAAGAAGAAAACTTTTACCCTCTTACTTCATAAGTTAACCCTTAGCACCTTTTATTTGATTCTAACCAATTTGTTTGTTTGATGAATTCGTACAAGAGGTCCCGTTAGGGGAGCAGTGAAAGGGTAATACCTTATTCCCACAATTTCGAGGAGGGATTTCTCTGATCCCTAAAATAAGACGGTAATTATCCCTAAAAAATGTTCTTGTAAACTGGTTACCCTTCAGATATCCCTAAAGGTATTTGGCAAGTTGTCCTTTATCTCTATAAAACTCCTTACAGGGCCTCCTGAACCGTGACTACCTAAATAGTCATTTCCTAACCTCCAGAATTCTTCAGTTCGAGATTAGAGCTACGTACTTTTGTTTAATCCTCACTGGGATAACAAATTTATATAAGAAATCGAAACAGTGATTAGAAATGAATTTTGGTAGTTGTAGACTGACAGTGAAATGACACCATGGGGAAAATGGCCTAATCAGAACGTTGAGCATTACTGTTATTCTGTTTCAGTGTTTCTTAAGGAAAAAGTTGTAAAGGACATCAGGCGTCAAATTTATACTGTGCTCATTAAAACGACTGTGTATTTAAGTGTGACTTTTTAATCTCTCTTAATAAGGAATGGAATACAATAAGCCTCCCACCGGTTCAGAAGGAAAACGGGTACTTAGCTCTGATCATGTTTGCAGTGCTGTGCAACTGAATGTCTATCTGACTTTCGACTCTATGGATAAACCGTACAACTGCATTTTCCGTGGAGTTGCGGTTTTTGACTTTGTACAAGGTTGTGGATGAAGTCCTTAAATGTAACAGATTCGGGATCATTCAAATAAAGGTACTAGCTACAAGGAGGTGTCGATATTACGGATACTTCCTTGTTAAGGTCAGTACAGTTGGTCCTTAAGACTCAAATGCAAAATTCATACAAATTCTATCCCAGCTCTAAAATGAAAAAGGATACCTTGTAATACGGAAATTAAGCTGTGTCCCTTTGGTGCCCTTGTTAAACAGTTTCGAATGCATCTTAAGGACAGTGCCTCCTAATACAGATGTATTTTTGCAGATGTTATGACTATAGGGAAAAAGTAGATCGTAGCAAGAGTAATTGGAATCCAAAAAGAAAAATGTGGGTAACCGTGCATTTTTCAGAGATAATTAAGCAACCATAATTCCTAAAAAGCGTTAAAATGCAAAGAATGTGTGCATTTTCTTTCCAAGTTTAAGCTCAATTATCTCTGAAAAATGCGTGACTACCCCCAATTTTCTTTTTGGATTCTGATAGCCCCTACTAAGATCTGCTTTTTCCACATAGACTTGAACCGCGCAAAAATATTGTTGTATTAGTGGGTAAATTTCTTAAGAAACCCGAATATCCCGAGATGGGCAGAACGTATGCGCAGTAACAAAAGGAGGCACCGTCCTTGAAGAGTACAGAATGACGTTTGGTTTGTATTGAACTTGAATGCATGGGCGCTCTTCTCCGAAGCGGAATAGGCCAAGTTGAACGGAGCCTATACAGATAGTGCCAGCCAAATCTCCAAATGCCGTGTTGCCCCCTGCACTCAAGCGTTTGTTAAACGATTAAAGCAACAAGGGGATAATCAAGAACCTGCACATGCAGTCGCACTAAGCTAACAGGCTACAGTTACATATTAACTGTAAGTTGCTGTTAATCGAGGATAGTCGATGAAATACTTGTCCGAATTCGGAAGGCCTTAGTCACCTTAGATATGCTTAATAAGTTTTTAAGGAAGAAGGAACGCAAGCTAGGGGTTTCAGAAAGTCATGCAACAGTTCATTTGAATATTCGGCTAAAGAACCCAAACATAACAGTAGTTTACTTGCACATGCAAGGCGTTTGGACCTTGGGCCCTAAACCTAAATGGACAACAGAAAACGATATTCTTAGTCTTCAGTCGTATCTCCTTGTTGGGTGGCCCTTAAGCTATCTGTCTATCTATCTATCTGGTGCCTTAATAGTACCACAGGAAAGTACTGCTTAATAGCCTTTAGGATTTCATTCAAAGAATCAAATGTCAGAACCACCTTGTCTCGCACAGCATAGTAAACGCCACCACATCGATGTACTGCTCGACAGCTTTCATTTTAATGGCCACACTTAAGAGTATTATGGACAGAGTCATACTGCTTGAATGGAGTTTTAACTCGTGAAACACTATGGTTAACTTCAGGGATATTGAACGGTAATTTTCTGCCTTCTCAGATTGTCCTACAGGCTTAGGTTGCAGAAAATTTAAGACAACGGAATTTCCGAGTTGTTGTTAGCTTCCAGAAAGTGCTAACTGACCTTATTTTGCACTTTAAAAGACGTTTTTCCCTTCTAAAAAACCAGCATTAGTTTTTTAGATGTTCCTGTGAAAAGGGACCTTTTTCTTGGAAAGATAACTCAGGTCTGCACCAGCTCAGCGAGGGGCGAGGCAAGGCACCAGATCAGTCTCGAAAGCCCCAAAAAGCCCTTTGTAAAAACATGAAGTGTTCATTCTACAAAGCTGTTATTTTTGTTTGTCTTTGAGATAAGAATGTTTGACTTGAAGCAAAGTTTCGTGCTTAAAAACTTCTTTGTTTACAAGATGCAGCGAGAATTATCGTGCCCGAAATCTCCCCGAAACGTTTCGGGGCTTTTGAGAAACGCACGCCTGCCAGGACTCTTCAAATTGTGAATCCACATACGGTTCCGAATCTACTTTCCTAGCTAGATTCTTGCATTTTTCCCTTCGGCTTTCTTCCATGATCATAATTTTACTTTTCTCTTTTATTTTTAGAGTTTTTCTTAAGTTAATTATATTTTTTAAGATTCTAAATTACTTTTGACAGGTCAAAAAGACAATTATCATATAATTAGGTACGAAAGGAGCAAGTTAATCAATAAATGTTATGTAATCTAGGACAAAAGAAGTTTCTTTTTGCCGGGATAGTTTTAAAGTTAACGTGGTTGTTATAACTAAAACCTACAGATAAACGTTCGGCTAATTGCAAAAAAAAGACAGCTCGTTATTCGTAATTATAAAACATCTAAACCTGAAAATAACTATAAAAATCCAAGTTTACTTTACTTGTTAATAAGAAGTTACAAAAACGCTTTTTAGAGCAAATGATCACACTTAAGGTAAAGCATGTCAAAGTTGTAGCAGACATGACTCGACCAGAAGACAGTAGTTGGAAAGATGTTATTTTAAAAATCACGCAAACGAGAACCTCTTCACAAAGTTCACAAGATACTGATTAAAATAGTGTTAGTATAGAAATGAGCGCTGTCTCCGCTGGTCTTAAAATTTAAGGTATAGATCCGTGATCCTATAAGTATCTTTAAATCAACAATAAATCATCTCGCGGTAATACCTCCCATTATCTTTGGACTGTTCTAAAAACTCAAACCACTTTCATCACATTTAGATATTTTCTTAAGATTAACTGCATTTTATCCTGTGACACTATGTTAGTGCGAAGTGACATTTCAACGTTTTTCTTCATGATTAAATCCAAATATCTTAGGTGATTAAGGCCTTACGAATAGACATTAAACTGAAAGGCCTATGGCCGGGGAGAAATTATGTAGGGCAGTATTGCTCACTTCTAGCACTCATACATACACTTTACATCTTTATTAAACCGAAAGGACCCGTTAGCTGCCGCTGTAACTTTTATTTAGATAACTATATTCCTAATAAAAGTTTTTTAATTAGAAAGCTGGAATAAGGCAGAGAAATTACTTGTCATGCGTGTTCGAGGCGTGACGTAATCTTCCAAAAACAGCCGTTTTGTACCATGCAGTCGCAAACTCAAACAAAACACTAGACAGGAACAATGTCCCATTGATCTAGGAAGCGATTACTTTGTTTGCACAAAAAAATTAAGACTAAAGCCCAAACAGCAGCATAATTCTTAGTTCGAGAATTACACTTCCAATCTAGAGAAGGGAATCGCAAAACTCGGAAAATTCCATATGTTGTTTTTGCGAACAAATGTAAAACAAACAGCCTCAGAGAACACTGTAGTAAAGCCCAGAAGCTTCATAATTTCAATCGCCCACTTTAAGTATTGTATCTGTGCAAGAAATAGTTAAACCACCTTGTGCAGAATAACAAAGGGCATCAAAAGAAATTCGCGTCGCGGCAGCCTTCGCTTGAGTGTTCACAAAATAGCAAAACGCTAGAACGTGCTGAAAAGACCAGCGCACTAATCGCAGTAACAATTCTCCAGGGCTCCTGGAGTTTACACCGCATTTCCATCCTTTAATATTCGCAGAGATAAACAGCTTAGGTGTAAACCTTAATACCGGCTCCGGACCTCCGTCGGATATTTCCCACGTTTCCCGCTCACGTTTTGCCTTGTTTACTTCAGTTTTCTAATGATGTTTTATTATTCTTGAGGCTTTTGCTGTTTACGCAATTGCTGAAGGCAAAAAAAGAGGCTTTGTAGTTTGGTTTAAAATTATCCTCTTTTTCAAGGCGATTGCGTAAAATCTCTTTCCATGCATATAAAATTACAGTCTCTGATTTTGTTGTCGCATTGATAATCCACCCTGAGAATAACTGTTAGTCACATAAAACAATGTAGATCAAGCAACTTTTAAATGTCTTCAGCCATAAAAGGGGAATATGTTCGGTACAGAAATAAGTAATTTTTAAGTGGAAATGGCACTAAGGGAAATCTATGTTTGATATAAGGGAAAATACGGGCTTTCAGATACGATTATAATATTTTAGGTAGTAAACAGAACAAACGTCAAAACCTGATTAACAACTATCAGATTATGAACGCAACAGGGAAAGTCCACTTCACATTTGGTGGCAATGAACGGAAGAATCAGGGGCACGGCTTTAATCTCCTTTTAGATAATACGAATGAGTTAACTTCATGATGATCGAGGAGATGACTCGAAGATTTCATTTTCACAATGATCTAAAATTAATAAGTGAGGAAGCAAGACTCATCATCACTCCATTTCACTTCTTGTTATATAATGCTGTAAAACTGTCTTAAGACTTAAGTTGTTCATGTTTTCACCCTTCCGATAATAGAACCATCCTACGAAGCTAGTATTGTATTACCTGTTGTAAAGCTTCTTGGTTTTCAGCCTATATTGTTCTTCGTCTCAGCAAAACTTCTGCTCAAGAGATCTGGGAAGATCTAATATTAGAGTGCTGGCTTCCCGTTGAGTCTGGAAAGACAAACCTGGGTATAAGAGAGCAGTTCTTCATGAGTTCCTTACAGTGTTAAACTACTTAGAATCTAGTCTTAAAATTCTTTAAAAGGCATGCTTTAGTTATTAATGAACTACTAAGATTCCATTTATCACTGCAGATATAAATACAATAAAGATCAGTACACTAGGTTAACATTGTAATGACAACTTAACTTGTAAATTATTTTATAACCCAAGACTCACTCAACGAAATCCCAGACAAGTCACTTTTTTTCAATCAGATACCGTCTCTGAGATTCAACGGACTCCTTAACTTTTTAGCATGAGGTTGCTAGGCAACCTGACAAGGGCAATCTAATGGCGATTAACCAGACAAGCTGTTTGATTGGATAATGAGCATGGGATAATGAGTATTAGGAAATGATTATCAAGCAGGGCAGTATAATAGCCTCCAGCTTTAGACAGAAAAAGCGTAAAAATGAGGTCAAGAATGCAGTCAAAATCTAAAATATTTTCGCTATTGAGAAGGACGGAATTTGTCTAAGGAATTTAAAACAAGTTAAGGGGTTACTCGGCCTTTAGTAAAAAGCCCACGCAAGGTTGAAATGTTTTGCTTTTGAAAAAAATGTGTTATTTAAACACCCCAAATCTTCAACTTTATAACATGCAGAGGTATGTCGCGACCGTAAATCTAAAAAGGCCGATTGCTAAGAACGCCAAAATATTACTTTGGCCAATTTTACTCCATGAACCAATCAGAACTCGAAGTAAATACATGTAAGATTCTCTAAGTGCTGGAAATTTCGCGCGACAAAGACACCATTGGTTTTCGTTTTACAGCAATTGTAAAACCCGTTAATCCGGCAACCAACAGCGCCCAAAAATCTGACAGTATTTAAGGGATGGATGAATTAGGCCCACCCAGTTCAGACGCCGTACCTCTCATGTGCCGTACCAAGTAGTACGTAGTTTTTGGCAGTTGTACGGTGTTCAAATGAATTTTTTTCGACAGATTTCAATTAGGCAAGCCAAATCTCAGGGTACGGCAAAGCTTGCTGCTTAATACGACCTAGGAGCGAAAATGTATTTGGTGCGGCACATGAGAAGTACGGCGTCTGAACTGGGCCTTAATGAGGCTGCCTTAACCTGTTTTTCATAAACTACGGAAAAGGATGATGGTGGCACAAACCGAAAGACGAAAAAGAATGTCAGAAAAGATGACAAACCGAACCGTAAGTGGTGTTAAATATGTACCTCTGACACTATACTGTACATGAAATGAGAAAAATGTTCGCGATTATTACGTGTTTTTATTTCACAGTGGGCGTATTACGGGGTTAAATTATAATGAAAATGATTACTCGGCTTAACTTTATGTGGCCGTTGGCTGTATTAACCGGGTGGCCGGATATAAGAGGCTTTTATATGAGAGTATTACTGAACAGTGGTTCGGGCAAAAATAAACCTGATAATTGATTAAGATCTGGTCCTCCAGGGGACTATCTATATATGGGAAAGTAACCCCTATTAAATCGGTTCTAATACAGAAATTTGTTTACGTATCTTCAGTGATGATTACACCTAGAGAATTTATAAAAGAGTTAAATAAAATATTATTAAATATTATTATGTAGAAATGGCTTGACAAAGTCACGCAAGCCTCAGTAATAAATGATTCTAGTATAGATCTACTAGCGTTCTATCACTAATGCTGTTCTCTGATTGGCTACGCTACTCACTAGCTATTCTGTTGTAGATAGGGGAGTAGACTGCTTTCCGCGCGCAGTGTGACCTATTTATATCATTTTTCAATAAAAAACATGTAGTGTCTGCTGTTAAGTTTTGAACGTCTAGTAGATTCATACTAAAACAATTAGATTATTCGCTCTCGATTTCTATGCGTGATAGCTGATTCGGCCTTCGGCCTCATCAACTATCACGCGATAGAAATCCCGAGCTCATAATCTAATTGTTAAATAGTAACGGAGGTCTGAAAATGATGGAAATGTATAGTATGATTATTTCACTTAGATTTACGTAACTGAAAAGAATGTTTAGGACTAATGGTGAAACGTGGAAAAGGTACTTGCGCTATTGTCTGGATAGCTATGTTGATATCAACGACTATCCAAAACTTCCACAATTTAATCTGAATTGTTGCAGTTGTGAATTCCGGGAAAATTTTGCGTCTGAAAAAGATTGGATTCATATAATCTGGAACAACAAACAAATACGTATAGACAACAAGCCGGTTTACTATAGTAATTACTTTGAATCTGGAATAACTTACGTCAGTGATCTCTTATCTCACAGAAATATCAAAGATTCATTCACGCAAATTTCAGACAAGGTAAATAAACAAAATTCTTAAGTATGGGCAGGATTACGTCTTCTATACCACCTTTTTTAAAGGATACTGCCTCCCAACCAACAATAGACCCACCCCTATCTGCACATCAATAATGATTTCTTTGATGTCAGAGAGAAAAAATCAAAAGATTACCACAGATCACTAATAAGCAAAAAAGCAATATTCCGCGATGTCGTCACAAAGTTGCAAAAAGACTTTAATCTCTCGTCAAAACAACTAAAACAAACTTTAAAACTCCCTCATGACGTGGCCCTTGAATCTTACGTTTAAAGCCTTCCAGTACAAAGTATTAAACGCCATTCTTTACACAAACGATAAGCTTTGCAAAATTGGCTTCAAACGAGTGGCTTACGCTCTTTCTGCTCCGTTGAATCGAAAAGACTGTACCATTTGTTTTACCATTGTGCCTACTCAAAACGTTTCTGGCGTGACTTCGAGTTATACTGGCTCCAACTTACTAAGACACAAAATCCCCAGTCCATCTGTCCTTGGAAGACATCCTCGTCGGAAGACTTTCAATAAAAGCCCCTTCGCTTAATCCGGCTACTAAACTATCTACTTATTGCTGGCAAATTGTATTTTTGGGATTGTAAAAGGAATCAAATATTTCCAAATATATGCGGGTTTAAAGCAAAGATGCTAACTTTGAGTCAGTGCCAGGAGGATTGAAATGAAAAGTGTGACTGTCACATGAAAGCCGTTGCGTGGCATTTTGTTGTGATTCTGTTTCTGATTACGCTGTTCGAGGTGGGTCAGACTTCTAAGTCCTTCGGCGGATGAAATCCCAAGTGGGCTAAAGTATAATCATCCAAATAAAACCTGTTGGCCAGTATTTTCCTATGGTAATGTTTTTGAGTCTGAGTTTGAGTCTGTAGAAGAAAATCCTACAGTATAACTAGTGAAGTCAGAATGGAGCACGGTTATTACGTTATAAGCCATGTAGGAAGTCTTTGCCTGGAGGCTAAGGTTCTCTTCAGTGTGGAGCCTTGGGTGAGGTGAATTATCCCCTCTGAGCTCCATCTTTGACTTTCTCCGGTTTTTCAAGAGGCAATTAACACTAACCCAGGATTAAACGTAACGTGAAGTTCGTGTTTCATGTTTTAGTCTTGTTTTAGTTAGCTTCGGGGTAAAGTGATTTAGCCCTGGCTCAGCTCCATCTTCTGAGCCGATCAACTCTAATCCAGGACTAAACGATACTTGAGGTTCGTGTTTCATGTTTTATTCCTGGAAACCGTTCAGTCGAATTTTGGGTGGCATGTACAACATTTCGTGACAACACTGTCTTCTGATGTGGAGATGATCGATTTTCATATGATCAAAGTCTTAAATTTTGGCACTTGTTCAATACGAACCGGTGAAAAACAAGAGGCATTCAGTTCTATGATAGTGTTTCCACCTTTGAAAACCCACCGCGATATCTCAAAAGAGTATGGCTCTGTCTCTGTTGAAGCCTTGGTTTTCTGTAGAAATGTATTTTGACAAGTAGATTTTGAGACAACTCAGAGTGAAAACGTTCTGAAATAATTTTTTGTGGGGAAGCCAAATCTCATTAGCCTTGTGGTTTTTTAGGCTATCTGCGATCAGGATGGTCTCTTTTCCAGTGATCCTGTTTGCTCTTACACAAGATGCTTCCTGAATGATCTAATTTAATGATCTTAAATGGCTTACCAAGTGCAATAGACACAGGGCCAGACCGTTGGCTATTTTCAGTTGGGGGTTAATTTCTCACCACATACATATGTTTGACATATTTAAAGAAGATTATGGTTATCGTTTATGAAATATATAGCAAGTCTCTTAAGTAACACTAATAATAGGCAACAAATTACCCCCATTAATGAGGCCCCGATCGGTTGCTTTACCATTGAGCTACAGGGGAGTTTTTTCTTCCTCACGCTCCTAACACACTTGAATTTAGTTTACTAGCTATATCATCAAAATTTACTTTTAGTACCCCTTATGGCATACTTTTATTATTTTCGCTGTAACCTTTAATTGAATGTCTCTTTATTAATCAGGACTTTCTAACTGAAAGAGCCCTTCTTACTGTTCTTACACTTTATAAAGACTTTTTATTTGTGCATGTAGTTATTTTCCAGCCACGTCGATTAAAATAAACTGACTAGATTTGACTTGACTTGAATAAAATAAATAAATAATAAATAAATCCCTTTATTTAGGTGTCAAAAGGTATTTAGCGCAAAATGCTAATTGGGGACACCATCAAGATCGAATTGGAGGTGTCCCCAATTGGATTCTAATTTGGTGTTTGTAACTGCCAGTGATAAGGCCATAAACCAAGCAGGCATTTAAACAAGCTAGGAAAAGATCTTCAACTATAGCAACAGTCCTTCGTCGTTTGAACACTGGTGTTTCACTCTTTTTAAAGAAAATCAGAGTCCAAGGAATTTGCATCAAAATGAGATACAAACAGCCCGGTTTGTCGAAAGTGTTGCTTACCATGCAAATTTCGTTTGAAAGGTCACACGCTAGGATTTCTTTTACAAGCTAAAACGGAAGGCTGAAAACGTTACACAAGACACGTTATGGTCTGGCTCCGGTGTGAAACCTTTTAAATATTTTGTACCACAAGATCTGAAGTGCAAAGCAAGAACACACAATTATCGTAATGAACTGTTGGGTAATAACCTAGCCTGCGAACGCAGACGTATTTCCGGCTGTCGTTTCTCTCCTCCGAAAATAACATTATTTTGTTCGGCGGAGAGAAACGACAGCCGGAAATACGTCTGCGTTCGCAGGCTAGTAATAACCTGGCAAGGTTGCTCTATTATTTAACAAAATTTTATAAAATTCATATCTTCGCGCCGCGGTGTAATATCCTCTATTTACGTTAAACTTTTGTACGTATACACCCAATTGAAAAAACGTCGTCGGGTAACAAGCATACATCATTGACGATGGGACCCGATGGTGCTCTGGGAAGCGTGAAAAATTGCTCTATTCTTACACACGTGCGCATTGTAATAACACGGCATGCCTTAATTTACTCTTTAAATTACTATGATCTTGAAAAGGAAATATTTTAAATATCAAGAAACGAAACCCAGTAACAAACCTGCCCCTGCCATCTTCCCAGAGTTCCATTGTGTCGCATTGTCCATCGTTTATACTTTTCACCCGACAACGTTTTATCAAACGAGTGTATATTCGGTTCAATGCTTAACACTAAACAAATACTGCGACAAATAACTTCAAGGTACAGAGAAAAGGAATGGTAGTGAATAAGAAAGAAAAAAGAAAAGCATAAATGGTTGAGCACGCATTCCCAGTCAGCTAACATTCTTTGCTTAAATCAGTTACAGTTACAATGACGTCTTCCTTTTCTTTTGTGTTCCGCCGGTCAATTACTTTTAACAAACATGCGTGATTATTGATTTTGGAAGCTAAATTTTTTAATCTGTATAATTTTGTAGAACACGTTGGATAGTTTGAAATATTAATTCTCAGCAATCGATAATAAAGAAATTTGAAAAAATACTTATCGGGCCTGGTAACGTGCCTGTTAAAACTCTCTTCGAACAGGTGTGATTCCCTACCTTTTTTCCGAGTTAAGAAACTCCCCTAAACTAAGTGATAAACAAAAAAAATTATTTGAAGGTCTGAGAACAGCAGACTTACATAATACACTGCCAAATGTTCTAGTCAAAAAGATCAAGCTTTTACGCAAAAAATGTCTAAATGTCTAATCGATTTTCTCGATTATTTTTATTAGTTAATCGCTACTATTATTTTTTTCTCTGTACTTTGTAGACTTGTTAATAGTCGTAGTATTTGCTGAGTGTTTAGCATTGAAAACATAAATGTTTATACCACGTTTTTTTAAAAAAGTATAGTAATTTATCACAGGCTATCTCGAACTCCCACTATCGCAAACAAAAACCCCTTACCCTTGGAGTAATTCACTGCTGGGTTCTCGAACCGTCCCCCATTAGATTTTGATGCTGTTTGCCGGTAACAAGGATTTATTAAACGGTGCTTGCGTTTCTATTGGTAATCGAGATAGACGAAATTTTAACGGAGTCACCGCTGAACATTGTCTTGAAACTGTAATTTTTGACGACATGAGTGACGCAGGAGCGAACTAGACAGAAATTAATTAATTCTGAGGGAGGCACGATAGAGAGGCTCGGGTATTTTCATTGGCCGTTTTGTGACCATGTAAGATTTGAGCGTGAAATAGTTATCATCATACGTCGGACAGTATTCCCATTTGCTATCTTTTTCACAATAGCTTTTTTTTTAATTTTGGGAGGTTTGGTCATGGTTATTGTACCCGGCTCTTCAGATGGGGAATATGTTTTCATTTTCTTTTTTTACCCACATCTAAAGAGTGTTTTTTGCAGTGGTTTTTGGAACAACATTACACCTTTTCATGCTTTCATCCTGTGTGTAACTAACCTTATGACAGTGTCTAGTTTAAATTAACGTTTTATCAGGACTTGTTGACTTGATGACTCGTCCAAAATAAACTATTTCACATTAAATATCCGGTGACAGAAGATTCCGAATCAGTAAATACGTACCGTGTATGTTGTCCTTACTGCAAGCACAGCGAAAGGGTGTCTTGAAAACACTGCGAGGCGAGTGAGAAAACTGCTGTGAAAAAAGAGATTTTTATATAACAGGTACACCCGCCGGATGTGTCTCCCCAAGCCCGGAAAGCGAGCACTCTTCAGATGTTTATACAATTTTACTTACCCCACTCAAACTTAAACCCATAAAGTCCATAAGTAAGTACTCTTTTTTAAACCATTACGCAAAACTTACCCTAACTCAGACCACAACAGGAAAGGAGCACAGATGCCTCGTTTCAGATCAAATCAAATAGGTCAGAGCCAAACCCTTCTCGAAGGCACTACTATATAGCTTGTATACGAGACTACCCGGTCGCACTCCCTTCCTTTTCCATGGGAGCTGCTAACGCTGGGAACGTAATGCATTGTTTTTATTCTCTCCTGTTCTGTAACAAGTCTTTTTTTAGCCGACACGCAGCCGCGTTAGGAAGTATTCGATTTATTAATCTTACAAAATCAAAGAGGACCGGGACGAACGAATAAAGGATGTCGAGGAAATCCCGTTAAATAGGCGCTTAAATAAGCTAAAAGTCAAATAATCGCGTTTCAGGGTAACACAAGTTGCCGGATGTCTTACAACACGTTCCAGAACAAGCTTCAGTCAAGTGCTTACTTCTATTATGAACCACGGAGGGTAGTTTGTTCTTCATCAACGAAACACACTATTTGGTACTACTCACAATTAAGTTCACAGTTTTATGAAAGGGAGGGAAGGAAGTTAGGGAGAATTGCACAAAACGGTTATTTTCCTAACCTTGACACTTTTAATCACCGTTGCGACATAAATGCATTAAGGTCTAAGTTGTCGGGTAAATATTGATAGAAAAGACGAGGCGTCTCCTAAACATCGCCATAACTCGGTGTAACTCGGCGGAATAAATAAAATGTCAAAAGTAATCCAGTTCAGAAAAACGTTTCATTTCTGCTTGTAAACTCTTTGTAGAGGAAGAACAGATGAAAAATACATAGGAGGAATATATAGACTTTTAAATTCTTGTAACAGTTGATAAAGTAAGCGCGTGTCGTCCCAATAAAGAAAAAATGGGATTACAGAGAGGGCACAAATGCAAGCCTGCCGTAGTTTTAAGCTAATTTACTGCCTTCAGCCAATTTACTCAGCGACTAGAAACTTCATTCCTCAGTCAACATGTTTCGTGTTCGTTTTTAACACGTTGTTCGTTTAAGGGTAGGGATAAGGGAGACGTTCAAAATAGCTGTTCAATTACACAGGTCAAAATTTTGGCCTAAACTCCCTACTTCTAGCACGCTTTTCAGTGAAAGCGTGCATGCATTGGTTAGTGTCGTAAGATAGTTTTATCAATTATAGAACAACAAGAAAAGCTCATCTGTCCTTTATCTTTGTTTATCGTGTTTCCCTGTAGTATATATAAATAGATTAGACCAGTGAAAAAAACGAGTGAGTTATTTTTGCTTTTCCTTTACTCTGTCATTGACCAGGCAACGATAAGGCAATTTTACCTTATAGCGTTTCTACAAATAGGAAAACGTTTCTCTGCAAACGTTGACATTCGTTAAGTTTTCCGTCGACAGATTTTTTTCTTTCCGCCATTGTCGTGTTCGTTTTCGCGTTGTTATTCAGTATGAGGGACAAGGCTAGATGGTCCTCTCCACAGATCCGCTAATGTCAAAATTCAATTTAAACACTTGATTGCAGGGTGTGTTTAATTAAATAGGACTCCATTGTCCTCTATTAGTAATCCTGTATGGCTGGCTAAACGACCTTGACACTTCCATGATCTTAGAGTGACTGTGTAACAGTGCCATCAAGTTTAAGAAGTGATGAACTTAAAATAGGGGAATGGTCATTTTAAAGACAAATTGCCTCGATTACGTAATAGCACTAAGCAGGGATCGCGTTTTTGGGCGCAAAAATCGTGTGCATAAACTCATAAAATTTGTTAGAACAAGACGTAAGCCCTTATGCCGACTTAGGAGCGATCTAGCCCATTCTCTCTCTCTCTCCTCCGCGGGGAGAAAATTAAAACCGCTTGTTTGCAGATTACGGAGGGAATAACTTTCCACTCATTGAGCATGGGCACAAAACATATGAAAGATGGGAAGATCAAAAGAGTTGTAAACTAAAGCTTCCTTAAGCTTTAAATCAAGCAAATGAAATCAGATGCTTCACTGGAGGTAACACGGATAGATGAAGATTTAGAAAAATAATTCAGTGAGAGGGAAACACAAACCACGGATGCAGCAAAGATGCAAAGATCGCCAGTTTGGGTATCGACCCTCAAAAGTTTAAAGTGGGGGTTCCTAGAATGTCCGTTGATTCAACGCAGGGATGAATAAGTCGAACGTGGCATAATTTTCCCTATATTTGTATGACCTTGACCTTAACTGGATCGATTCTTAAAGAGCAGTCTAGTATACACTTGCTCATCTTTCAAATGCCTCATTATACACTTAAAAATCTGTCGGGAGATTTAATAGACAAAAAAGTATTTACATGCCAAGGATTACGGCCGCCTGCTTGACTACAAATATAATTGTTTAGCTACCGGTAACCAAGTAGTAGAGAGCAGTTTTTTTCGATATTTAAGCTTAAGCTTATCTAACAGCGACCACAAAATAGGAACAAAATTTAAAGCTTTTTTAATAATACTTCAGGCAGAATACTTATGCGCCGATCAATTCGAAACTTCAACATCCCCCCCCGGGCATACCGCGGGCATTTGACTGTGCATCGTGCCCCGGTAGGGGGGAATTTGAACGTTAGGTCGGAAGGGTGGGGAATTTGAACCGGATTTATCTCTTGTTCTGACGTAATACGCCCGTGAGTTTTTTCGGTTTTTGCAGGGTATGACGGATTTACAAGATAGAATCTCGCCTTTGTTAGTAAATAACTCTT
>Ga0126336_10000264_pt1 | contig 18738 bp, 12 predicted proteins | sample SidCmetagenome_FD_92530 | JGI IMG/M metagenome (GOLD analysis project Ga0126336, IMG submission 92530) | Coral microbial communities from El Islote,Puerto Morelos, Mexico - Siderastrea C C metagenome | ecosystem: Host-associated > Invertebrates > Cnidaria > Coral | place: El Islote,Puerto... | reverse complement strand
GTGGGGGGGGGGGGGGGGGGGGGGCACAAACCCCCCTATAGATCTCAAAAAGTATTAACGCTCTTGTGATGAAACTTGGCACGTTTTAAGCACGTCATTAGTTTAACAGATTGGGCTCATGATGCGTCAGTTATGACGCGTCATGATGTCACAGTGACGTCAGAAACTAGCCATTTTGAATTTTGAAACCGCCATCTTGAATCCCGAGCCTGCAGTCTTACAGCTGACAATGACGACATCGAAAAATATATGCAATTGTTCTAAGGAACATACTTAATCGAAACAAACAAACAGAAGTAAAGGGTTATCTTCTTTTTAAAAACGAAGGGGTAAACAGAAAAATAGACTGAAAAATACAGAAAATAGTCTAAATACTCTCCTGAGTAGATGGTTGCTATGGAAACGTTATTATAGGCACGTCTTTGACACAGGAAAATTTTCGCTGATAAATTTTAGGAAAAGTCCCAAGATTTAGTGATTGTTCGTCTAGCAGTTTAAAAGTTATAATTCGTTAAAGTCAACGCGGGCACAATGTGCCTCCCCCCCAGGCAAAATAGGGTTAAAAATGCTTCCTTCTTACTCACTGAGCTAAAAAGTCTTTAGTACACCCAATATCCGGAATCCTAGCCTTTCAAACTGAATTCAATTTCCCTTAGATTTGCTTTCTGTTCTTGCAGTTGTGGCTCTTATGCTTGTTCTTATTGCTCAAGTGGGAAGCAATGGTTATAAAACTGGCTCTCATTTGTGATATAAGCCATACCATATGTAAGAATAAGAAAAATTGTTTGCCTCGAAATACCAGCAGCACGTGCATGTAAGGCAAGGAATCTTTCTCTTTGCTGATTCTTCTGTGTTTCACAAATGGCATGAAATAAGCACAATAACTGACCAACTTTGCATATGCATTATGCTGCTTGTATTTTGCAAGTAGGACCTTCATAAAATAAGTGACAGAAGTTAAATGCTGCATTCATGCCTGGTACTAATGCTTGTGTTCACCATGCCCAACCTTAAAACTAGGACGACATATAGTCCTTGAACAACTACATGAAAAGATTTAGAGTTGTTGTCATTAAGGTGGAAAAACACTAAATACGTTCAAGAGTAACCAATAAGCATAACTTTGAAGTGAATACTTTTTGGTATGTGATTGAGTTAAAAAGAACCAAAATAGCTACTATCATTTTGCTTAACACTGGAATTATTCTCTCGAAAATTACTAAGAAGGGTAAGTTAATACAATCGATTTAATAAAGTGAAATAGCGTATACATTGACATTTGTTAAAAAAGAAAAAGAAAAACAATGAATACATTTTTGGCAGTTTCCTAGTCGCCTCGGATGAAATTTTAATACTATTTCTTTCCCTCTATCATCATACATACCAAACAGAGTAATCTTGTAATCTTAGTTGCATTGTTCAAAACCATAGGTCTTCCACTTCGCTTCTTGTCGGCAAAATCATCACATCGTGACCACCACTTTTTCACCCAACGCTCACTTCTCCCTAGTAGCTCTGAAGTTTTTTTTTTTTTCACGGAAATCCCGGGAGATCTAAGAGCAGATGCCTATACGTACTCGTCTTTCCGAAATAAGTTTTAAAACAAGACGATCGTTTGAGCAACAAGTTTTCGAAAATTGGCGGGGAAAAAGGTTTCGCGCGCTATTCCAAATCGCACGTTTTGGCGTGAAAATTGTAATTACGATAATGTGATGCCATTTTAAGGTTATAGACATTAAGAAAATGACACTAAATGAGTTTAAGAACTATTTATGTAGAAAAAAGGTTTTGTATGAACGAACAAAGAAAAATATAACCCGGGACACCCTGTAAACTTTAAAAGTAGCTGAAAAGGATGCAATCCAATTTTGAAGTGCATTTTTGACCTGCTTATGTTTATTACAACTTCACCTTGGGCTGGCACCTTGTCGTGGTGGTGAGGCTTGCGTGTCTCAGTGACCCTAAGAGCTGTGCCGGCTGGTACTCCGGTCGCAGGTCTAACCATGCCGGATTGGTCGAGGGGTAGAGGCCAGAAAAAGAGCAGCCGCTTGTCCTCCAGGTTGGGGGTTGGGCGGTGGGCCAATCACACGCCCCCTTAAAACCAGACAGATTACAGAGGCCTTAAGAACTCGAAAACAACCTTCTCTTGGAGCCGCTGTAGTACCTTGTTTAGGTAAGCAAAGCGTGACGCTTTTGGGCCAAAGCCAATAGGATGCTCAGGAGCCAACCAAACCATTAGTGACCCAGAGGGCTCAGCTTAGAATAGGCAACTGGAATGAAGAAATTGATACATCTGAACCCAGCAGAGCCGAAGTGAGGAAGGCAATAGGACCCCTAAAAAATGGAAATCGCCAGGTATCAACAACATACAAGCAGAGCTGCTTAAAGCTGACATTGATTATGCCACCACTAAAGTCAAGGAGGTCATAGACGCAGTGTGGAGAGAAGAAAGACACCAGAAAAATGGAGGAAAGGGCTGTTAGTAAAACTGCCGTAAAAAGGAAATCTGAAGGAAAGTAGACACGGCCGTGGAATTACGCTGCTGATTGTCGTCAGTAAGGTCAGGGGGAAAACTGTGATTGACAGGACACGAATTGAAGTCGAGTCGAAGCTCAGAAAGGAAAAAGCAAACTTCAGACCAGGCAGAGGAACCACTGAGCAAATATTCATATAAAGAAATACTATATATTTTTCCTATCAACAGGCAAAATTTGGTTGAGTTGCACTTCAAAATGACAAAGATATTGAATCTAGTACTTAGTCCTGTAGTTTTCTCTCCTTTATAGCCAGCGCAATTTTGATATCCTACAATATCACTGCCAATTTCTGAACGATCCATAACAACATACTTCTAACCATGTTTGTTGCTTTCGAATTGGTTAAGACCTGTTCCCACAGCAAGCTAAAACGACTCTTTTGGCCAAAGCCACGTGATTAATGACATCACAACATTAAGTTTGATATCAGAGGAATTTCATGGTTTGTGTAAATAACACATGACGTTGCATTTTACTTTGCTTAAAATTGACAAAGTTATTTGGCCATTTTTCGGGTGAAAAGGTTCTGGGAAGGTTCTTATTATAATTATAATATTGTTCTTGCTTATTATTATTTTATTTGGTAACGTGACTGGCTTCCAAATGGTATACTGCACCCGTGTATCTGGTGCATAGGAATTACACAATATCTATTATCATATGACCCTTAAGACCCCGCGTACGCCTTCATTAGAAAGCTATTGTGGAAATCCCCGTATGAGGGCGGTTCGTGATGGCGTGAGCGTCTGGAAAAAAACCGCCTGGCCTCATGAAAATCCCGTACGGCCCTGCGAGATGCGACCTGAAAACGTTTTGTCGCCGTATAAATTCTAACTTTTCCTTCGAAATGAGAGATGAAAGAGAACATTCCGACAGCGAATTTTACTACCCAGGTGAAGTGTCCGATGAGGAATTTCTTGAGCAGCCAACTTATTTCGACAGAGAATAATAATAACGTAATAAATAGTAGTAATACGGGTTATTATCAGAGTATCCATTAAGATAAGCTCTTCATCTGATAAAACTACATGCCAAAAGTTAAAAGTTAATACAATACAAACAAATGAAGGCTAATAAAACACTTTGCTAATTACTAAAATGTTAAATATAACACAGGTATAAAACATATAATATTTGAAAGTATTTACAGCGTAGAAACGGCGCGCGCTTTGTCAAAACTTCTCACAGATGAAGGCCAAGGAGGAAATAAAGGTCCACCCATGATGCTTTGCCTGATATTCAGTAGGTTCGTTCTAGGCAGTTTCCGAATAGGTTGTTCTTGGCAGTTTCCGAAAAGGTTGTTCTTCGCGGATAAAATAGTAGTATTTTGCTTGGATTTTTCTCAATCTTCAAGGTCGATATTGGCAAATCTTTTGTTTTGCATTTGGTTTTGGTTATTTAAAGTTGCCATAGCCGTAGAATTTCTAAATGCATTCGTGGTCTGTGCTATTTTTCCAAGCCTTTCTGTGAAGACGCCATTGTTTACGTTTTGTCCTTCGACAAAGGTATGTTAAATTCCATTTCTTTTGTAATGTGAGTGATACATTAGCCTTTTGAAGAGTCCAACCTCTGCTTTAAAGGTTAAAGGACTGTAGCAATTGCATATACTCTAACGTACTCACGTTTTCAAAGATCAAGGACTGAATTTAAATTACCCAAAAATTGGTGCCGGCGCCAACCGTCATTTTCCTCGACCAGTGTCACAGCAGCGAGATGCTTTTGATTGCTAGTACTGGCAATGTTACAGCAGCTTATCGGCTGCTGTTGGCTGCCTTGGCACGTTTTTATCTGTAATAAGGTTCTTGTGATACTGTATTCGCCATATCGCTGAACTCTGGGCTGATTTCCATCAAAATGAGGTCATGTTTGCAAGGCGGTATGACTGATTTGTGACCTTCCTGCTTCTTTGTTCCAGATGTCGTGAGTCAGGTCTTCCAGCATTCACACGATGCTGTCCACGAGGAAATCCACGTACCCCACTGACAGACGAAGTACTATTTAATACAACCACTTTTTGTTAGCTGGTCTTAAGTCCTTTTTGGTTTGGCATGAATTGTGCCGCGTTTTACTCGGCAACTTCGATTCGTCAGTGATCCAAACAAATTTGTACTTACAAGGTGCTTTAAACCTCTCATATAAATAACGTTTTGCTGCTTCAATTCCCGACCGATTCCTATGTTTAATACACCATTTGAAAGCTAAGAAAATATAGATTCCACTGTATGCAATGATTTGGAGTTGGAGAGAAGTTAAATAACCCAAATCTTATGGCGTGTTTGACTGAGTCAGTGTCGGTTTGTAACGCAATCTAAACAATGTCTTTGTAATCACACTGTGCTATTAACTTCTGACGTAAGTATTTTTTCTCCTTTTATTCTCAACCGATTCCTAAGTTTAATGGCCATCTGAAAGCTAACGAAATGTAGATTCTACTGTACGAAATGCTTTGAAGTTGAAGGGATGTTAAATAACCCCAATTTTATGGCGTATTTGACTAAGTTAGTGTTGGTTAGTAACGCGATCCACACAATGCCTTTGAGGTACTCTTGATCTTGCGGTAGTGCTATAAACCTCTCACGTACCGTAAATATTTTTTCTCCCTCTATTCTCAGCCAATTCCTAAGTTTAATATGCCATTTGAAAGGTACGAAAATGTAGATTCTACTGAACACAATGATTTGAAGTTGAAGGGAAGTCAAATAACCCAAACCTTATGGAGTGTTAAACTGAGTAAGCCGTATCAGTTTGTAACACGATCCAAACACTAATGTCTTTGTAATCACACAGCGCTAGGAACATCTGACATAAATAAGTTTTTATCCTTCTATTATCAACCGATTCCTAAGTTTAATATGCAATTTGAAGTCTAGGAAAATGTAGATTCCACTGTACGCAGTGAAGTGGAGTTGAAGGGATGTTAAATAACCCAACTGTTATGGCATGTTTGACTAAGTTTGTGTCGGTTTGTAAAGCTATTCAAACGATCTATTTGTAATTACACAGCGCTATAAACCTCTCATAAATATTTTTCTCTTACTATTTTCAACCGATTCATGAGTTTAATACACCATTTGAAAGCTCAGAAAATGTAGATTCCAGTGTGCACAATGATTTGAGTTGAAAAGATGTAAAATAACTCAAATTTTATGACGTGATATTATATTATGATCGAGCAGCAGAAAGTCTTCCATCGATCGAGCGGAAGAAATTTTGCGATCGATTTCCCGCATCAGAGAAAACACATTAAACTTGAGAACGGCCAGTCCGCTGGGAAAGCTGTGTTGTCCAAACACAGGACTTACTACAAGGAACGGAAGACTAAAACATAGAATGTTCTTCTTCTAAAATTGACACAGCGCTGCTACACAAGCTTGGCATCTCACACGATGTTTTCCGCGTTCAAGTCCAAATGTGAGATTACGTGAGCAACGACCGGTGATAATATAGTTGGGCGCAAAGCATTATCGGCGGACCTTTCTTTCCTCATTGGATGAAGACGTTCATAATTTCGTCAGCAGCAAAAAAAAATGTATGTTGTAAACGTATTTCAGGGATTTCTCAATAAAGGTGACGAGAGACGAAAACTTACGGAAATCCCCCTCCCCCCAGCTAAGCTCGACAGTCTTTGCAACTTTTACATTGCGTGAAGAAAAAGGACAACAGGGAATACGACCCTGATACGCTACTTGGATGATAACAAGATAAACATCCTCAAAGACGAAGAATTCAGTCTCAAGAGAAGTCCTTAAATCCAAGTGCCGAGAACTCAGAAAACAGGGTAAAGGAACAAACCAAATGCCACAATGGCCCATGCACAGGAATATATGAACGCATCTTTGATAAAAATCAGATCGGCATTCATGACCCAGATGTGTTTTTGCTTACTCTCCACTTAGGACACCGAGCCAGGCACTAGGCAAGGCAGGTGAACTTTTGGTGATATCGGTTTAAAAACAGATGAAGCAATTGGTGGAGAGTATCTGGAGTGGACAACTGAAAGGGAAAGCAAGACCCGCCACGGCGATGAAAATGAGCATCGGAGCCCTTCCCATCGAAAAGCGTACGAAGCAGGTGACAGAAAATGTCCAGTGTCTTGCTTCAAAGAGTTTGTTTACAGGCGACCAGAAGAGGGCAAATCCCCAGAAAGTCCCTCTTCCTGGCCATTTGTCACAGGAGAAAATCAGATGATGAAATATGGTTCTTGAACAGTCCGATCGGGAAGAACAAAATCGGTGACTTTCTTTCAAGCGCCACGAAGGAGTAGCCAATTTCAAGGAGCAGGAATTTTACCAACCATTCAGTCAGAAAAAGCCTGTATCAAAACATTGTTTTGATCCCGGAGTATCCCACAATGGCGTGACACAACTGAGTGGCCACAAGAGCCTTAAAAATGTCATTTACTACGCCGTGGCATTACATCAACAGCAACGCCAGATGTCTAAAATACTCATTGGGAAAACAAAAACTCCAACCTGCAACAAGAGCAGGCACTATCAAATAATCTGCAAAACCATTTAGTCCTTCCAAACACATGGCATATTTTCAGGAGCAAGCATTGGTGTGATAAACATCCAGAATCCTGTCCTTCTCGAAACCTCTAACTCAAAACAAGCTTCCCAAATAGCAGCTTCGAAGAAACGTCGCCATTATGTTATCGAATGTTCAAACGAGGAGGAATAGCATTTTTTCTAATCGGTGTGCTCGGTTGTTGTCAAGATATCCTTTCTTATATTGTACGAAAATTTGGATCACATGTTATCAAATTTAGTCAAAATGAGAACTTTTGGCTGTACATTTTGTACAAAAAATACCTTAATACGCTGAACTTTGTACCTTGCACAGCACAAATACACTTTACTGGCTACCCAAATGAATGACAGGATATTATTGGTTCTCTAAAAATGCGTGGGAAAAAAGAGAAACGGCTGCTCATTACACGGCGAAAAAATTAGAGAGAAAGAAACATAAGAAAAATCGGGGCGGTCATATGATAAAATACTTATTGACTAAGTTTGGTCGGGCCGGACGGGAAAACATATGGCTCGAGGTCAATTGCAAGGCGTAAGGACCGAGCTGAAACATTTTGCCCTCCGGCCCACCCACGCAGTCAATAAGTGCATGTTATTAAAAAATGACAATAATACTGTAACGAACATAATGGGCGCTTTGTCGGACGACGACTACAAAATCCAGTTCTCAAACTTCCTTATTGCTACACTCTGGAAGGTGCTCTACAGAGCAAAATCACCACACCAAAAAACCCGCCGTTACAATGCGTAAGTCCCTTTTATACCTTGTGTTGCGTGCACTGCTTCGTTAACTGTTTGTGATATAACCCTCCTTCACAACTAAGTTAACTATTCGCAGTTTTAACGGTTTCTTACAGCTCGTACACAGCAGTGCTAAAATAACTTTTTTCCTTACGTTTTCCCCCTCCTAATAAAAGCGATGCGTCCTCGCATCGAAGGGGATCCACATTAACGGAAGATTCATTAAAATTAAAATGCTTTAACTGTTCTGAGTCTGCCATTACTACTCTTAATGATCCAGGCCTCTTGAACTCTTCATTTTTAACTAGTGTCTTTTTAATATGATCAACCGCGACAAAAATGATCACAAAAATATCTTCATAAAGCTTAGTGTGGATTGAGGCAAAACGATACTTCTGTATCAGCTTACATAGTCGACTGTTTATCTTTTCCGTTCGGTTCACCCTGCAAAAGCCGTCAAGGATGCCTGCGAAAATAATGATGAAGTCGGGGTGGACACTACTCTTCACACTCCTTTCCCATGCTCAAATTCACCATGTTATTCAATACGCTTACCACCTGAGATGTGGCGTGATCGTCTTTCGTTCTCTCCAAACCATAAAACATCTCTGTGACCTTCACCCTTTCTTTCCAGGAGCTGATCGGTTTTCTACCCCAAATGATGCTGGATGGAAAGGACAGGTGGCACAGAAATTTTTTCCGCGATGCAACTGGTTGCTGAGCAATCTCTTCGCTCTCGCCTACCACTTAGTCTACAGATTGATGCAATGTTCACCCTTCCCTTGTCAATGTGCGTATTCCGATACTTGCGATAGAAACTTCACCTGCGAACCGGGGAATATCTTCCTCCATTATGGCAATTTCCAGCACGTTCTCTCACATGAACCACTTTGAGACCCTTTATTCCTTACACTACATCAAAAACTACAGTTTCACGTTCTACAAAACTGCGTACGCACTTCAAGGCGTTCTTATTCTTCTTCATTGCAGATCGATGAAAAAAGATACTTCTTTGTTGTCATCTCTGTTAATAAATCCGTAGCCCTTCCTAACGTTGAAGCATTTCACTGCACTCGTCACCCCCCTTGAAACAACTTAGTCTTCCGATCAGCAACCGTTCTTTTACACGGTGATGTTTCTTTCACTTTATTTTGTCCCTGGTGAAGCGGAACGGACCGGTCTTGTCTTTCCTTGCAAGATCGGACCAAACGGAGGCCCTCAAGCTCAGCCCGTTTCCATTTCCCTGGTTGTGGTCACCTGACTGAGTAGGGCGTCTTCTACATTCGCGTGAAAACATGGCCAGGTTCACTGCAATTCCAACATCGATTTCCACGGCTTTCATCCCTTGAGTGCAACGCACTCCTTCTGTCAGACCCACTAAGGCCAGCCATTCTCCTCACGAAATCTTTTAATAACCGCTTTTGTTTCTCTCGATCACGTTTCGTTTCTTGTGAAATGTTTATGAGTGTAGATTCAATGCTAGCCCCTTGCTTTTTAATCGCATCGCTTGAAAAAGCATACGCGGTGTGACGATTTGCGAGATTTCATTGGCGCTCCGACCTTTAAAATGCCTCTAACTCGACGGCGATATAGAGAGCTTCTTGCACCGTCCCCGGTCGACTATAGACCATGTGGCATCGCATCTCAGAGTCCAATATGCTTGTCGTACAAACCGCCTATCGCCTGTGAGGGTTCGGGAAGAGACTCGTTCTTTCCTCCAGGACGGTGGATCGACTGGGTGCGGAACAGTCGGGTCTGTCCTTCATTACCGAATCTGTTTGACAAGGCCTCCGTGAGAACCCGATAATTTCCCTTCACGTAGAATTCAAAATCATTCAAGAATCGCTTGCGTGGATCCCTGCAAACTCGCAGCGAGGGAGATGGCTTTGGTTGATTCATCCCAGCCGTGGAGTTCTGCAATCAGCTCGAATTGGACACAGTAGTCATTCCATCGAAAGGTGTTGGGCTTTTATCAATGGTTTCTTGGGGTTGACGCACGCTTCTATTTCTGGTTGTCTTCCAGGCCCCGCACGGGCCGATGTCACATCGGGAAGCCGCCAAACTTCTCGTTGAGCTGATGGATCTGTGCCTGAAATTTCTCGACCATCCGCCGCTCCATCTCTTCACTATTTGCCAAGAGCCTATGACCCAGTTCCTGAACAGCCGATATAAATGACGCAGGAGACTCGTGTCCGATTGAAGACGGAAAATTTCCTTCTGAAGTCATCGAGTCACTGTTTCCGAACTCGCCTCAATACATATGCGGATCCAACAATCTTCACAACGTTCCTATCTAACTTTAACGGTCACCTGACTCACGCAAGCAACCAAACTCACAAGACTACAACTCAAACTAACTATAACTCCACAAGTAAAGTGCAAGGTAAACAAGTTTATTGGAAGAAAACAAACTACTACTACATAGTCCAGTACGAGCCAGATCAACAGCAATAATTAACTACGTAATATCTCGTCGTGCAGTCCGCAGACAAGAGAAACGACAGCGGCACTAAGCTAGACTCAAAACAAAAGATCTGACGTGATTTTGCTGACTTTGGCAGTGGAGATTCACCTCGCTCCTGACATCAAATGTAACTAATGTAACGGGCACTGTGTCGGCCGACGACCACAACCAAAATCCAGTTCTCAAACGTCTTTATTTAAGTTGCTCTACATTGCAAAATCACCTCACCCACCAACGCGTAAGACCTTTTTACACCTTGTGCTGCGTGTACTTAACTTCAGGAATTATTTGTGATATAACCGTCCTTCATAACCACGTTAACTATTCGCAATCTTAACGGTTCCTTACAGCTCGTACACAGCAGTTCTAAAATGACTGTTTCGTTACAATACAGTAACAAAACACGTAGTTAACATCTTATATACGGCTGAAAGGGGTAATCCCATCACCTATGAAGAAACTGAAGATAATTCACTGAAAGTACTGACAGATATATCGTGGTGCTGACTTGTCCTCTATACCTGTCCTCAAAGTAACATTTCAGGGTTCTAAGAGTTCTGTTCTGTATCAACCTGAGGAAAAGGAAAACATTAAATTATTTCAAAACAAGGTTTCTTTCATAGGATCCAAAATTTAAGTAACCCACAAGCTTTCGACTCCGCCGCGGAATCTTAAACAAGTGATGGAGCTTGATGCTTTCTCACGTTATTTAGGATGGTGAAAACCACGTGACAAAACAACCCCGTAGATCGCCGGGATCTCGTATCTGTTGTTGCGATTCATTGTTGTGGTCTGACAGTGAATTTTGATGGCCCCCCTAAATCAAACTCCATCATTTGATAAAGATTCCGCTACGGGGTCGAAAGCTTGTGGATTACTTAAATTTTGGATCCTGAGAAAGAAACCTTGTTTTGATTCATTATGACAGGATCAAGCAACAATTTTTCCACTAATATTAAATCATTTCATTGCAAGAAAAGCCTTTTACGGACAGTGCGTAAATTTTCCAGGCCCGCTTGAAGATTATCCAAGTAGCTCTTTTTTTTTCGCTGTTCTCCATTCTTCCATAAGGAGTGTAAAGAGTGAGTACGCGGAATATAAAATACAATTTGCATAATTTACTCTGGCTCGCAAACTGTCCTGCAAAGCATAGTCCAGCACTGAAAGGTTAACTTTATTCCGTCAACATGCTTGCGTAGTGCGTACAGGGGGTTGTTCTCCTCCCTCTCCTCCCTCCCATGTGTCAGTGTTCACAAACCCCCAAAAACTATCTCCCAAACATTAACCTTGCTCGTCTTTGTGATTATCCTAATGTCATTTTTGTTTAATATTCTAATGCCTATAAGGTTTACAAATTCGGCTTTTCTTAGGACCACCACCGATACAAGGGAGAATGGGTTGGTGTCAGTGCCTGACGTCATACCAGGACCACAGCGGCAACTCATTATTTCGTTTCTAGAGAAGAATATGACCGGGATATGTTCAGAAGGCAAGGCGACAATAAACAAAAACTAACGTGTATATGGGTAATAAACTTATAACAGGGTGTTGACTGTTGAATTGCACTTTCTGGTGGTAAGATGAGGCCAGAAGCCAATTGCAAATGAGGCCAGACTGTTATGACTGATAAACGCAAGAAGCGTTGGAAAGCCTTTCCAACAGAAATCAAGCAGGTTCGAGACTGAGTGTTTACGTAATTTTAGTAATTTCTCCAGTGAAATTAATCTAACCCAATACTGACAATGTTTAGTGAGCTGGCGCCGTAGAAACATTACAAATGCCCGTAGATTGAACCACTCTATTCGAGTTAACCCCTTGAATGCCGGCACCACTTGCTACCAGCTACCAGCCGCCATCTTGGATTTTACTCAAAAAATTGAAATGTTGTAATTCTGAGTTCAAAACAAGTTAAAAATATAAGCAGACACTGTTGAAGTATCAAAAATTCCATACCTTTATTTTATCTTTGAAATAACAATTAAAGTTGAGACATCACAGTCCTAAACTGTATATTACGTAAAGGTGTACAACATTGAAGACTGGGAGAACGACAGGGAAAAGCATTTTCCGGTAATAATCATACCAGGGAGTTTGCGTGGATAACTCGATTGTTCATGTGGTTTGTTTCTCAGTCAGATTCTTAGTGAGAAACTCTAGATCTCTTTCTTATAATTAGAGAGAATACGTCACAGTTTAGATCCTTTGTTTTCGCAGTCGATAACGGATTGAAGGCTCAATATCTTTAGTTTCGTCCGAAGTAAAAATCTATCAGAAAGAACAAAATATCTCTTGAAAATGAAGAGAAAAGCTTTCATCAAACATTCCATGCAATACAGAAATTTATCTAGGTACTTCTATATAACTGTAGTTTGCAACTTATAGACCAAGAGCTGACACCCGATTTCTCGGGGGACGAGACTGCTCCTGACACCACTTATGTTAGCACATGTATTAATAGAAAGAACGGGACGTTTTTGTGTAGCACAATACCAGGAAACTAACGAAATTGGCACAAATGACCCTTAGACCTGAATTCAAACAACATGCTGCTCAATTTCTCGAAGTTTGACGTGAAATAAATTTGGCGTTATCATATCGAACTTACGCGGTACAAATATTATTGTCAGGCAATGCGTGTCACGAGGGCTGAATTCAAACCATGCGTGAACCATGAAAAACCGCGCGATTTTCGAACATTCTCGCTTCCGGTAAGGAAAGGATGAAAGGAATCCCCAACTTAGAAACGGATTTATGAAAATAAACATATTAAGTTACATTTACTTCATGTTTGAGGCTAATACCGACAAATTTAGGTTCGTGAATTTAGGTTCCTGAATACTCCAATAACGGAGTATTCAGGAAAATAAGACTAATTATCCAGGACACCAGAAAGTAACGCAAAATGGAGCTCCAGTTTCAAAATACACAATGAATTTGCAACATTTTAACAACACTTGTTTAAATCGGCGTAAATGTCAATCCCAAAGGGAAACGAATTCGATATAGAGTATGTTTTGTCTCATTATACTTGAGCGAATCACGATTTGCCCTGACGAAGGGCTAACGCTCGAAACGTCAGCTTTCAATTTCTTTACGGTGGCTTATTTACATGACCAAAGTATTGAGCAATAAGAGTGCAGAGTGCTGCAGTTATGGACAAAATTGGCAAGATCCTTAACGATAAAGAAAGTTAAACCAGACGATGGTTAGAACAGTTTACCGAGGTACTTAATAGAGAGAACCCTAGCAATCCAATAAACGTAACGGAGATAGAACTGCCGGATGAACTAGAAGAAAATGATACATCTGAACCCAGCAGAGCCGAAGTGAGGAAAGAATTAGAGACCTGAAGAATGGAAAAGCGCCAGGTATCGACAACATACAAGCAGAACAGCCTAAAGCTGACAATGATTATGCCACCACTAAAGTCAAAGAGATCATAGACAAAGTGTGGAGAGAAGAAAAGACACCAGAAAATGGAGAAAAGGGCTGTTCGTAAAACTGCCGAAAAAAGGAAATCTGAAGGAATGTAAAAATTGGCGTGGAATTATGCTGCTGTCGGTCTTCGCTAAGGTCATTGGGAAAATTGTGATTGACAGGATACGAATTGAAGTCGAGTCGAAGTTCAGAAAGGAACAAGCGGGTTTCAGACCAGGCAAAGGTACCACTGAGCAAATTTTCATATTAAGAAATATAATCGAGCAGTCAATAGAGTGGCAGTCAACATTATGCGTAAATTTCATAGAATATGAGAAAGCGCTCGATTCAGTCCACACGGATAGGCTATGGCTGATTATGAGAAGCTACGGTATTCCATCCAAGATAATCAACATGGTGAAGGCAGTCTACAACGACTTTGAATGTGCTGTAGTAGATGGAGAGGACACAATGGAGTGGTTTAAGATCAAGACTGGAGTGAAGCAGGGCTGTAATATGTCAGGTTTACTTTTCCTGCTAGTCGTTGACTGGGTAATGAGACATACATTGTTACAGGGAAACATCGGAATAAGGTGAAAGTTCAGAACAAAGCTCGAAGATCTCGACTTTGCAGACGATATCGGCCTACTATCATTGACCAAGCAACATATTCATACCAAGACCGATAAGCTTACCCATGAAGCAGAAAAGGTAGAACTGAAAGTTAATGTGGACAAATGCAAACTGCTGCGAATAAATTCCCGAAGCAATGATGCAGTGTAAGTGAATGGGCAAGGAATAGAACAGGTTCATCTATTCGTGTATCTGGGAGCTACAGAAGGTCAGTTGATAAATCCAGTTTTGTGTTTCACTTCTCCACCGAAGCAGCACCATAGTTTCTTTAGAAACTAACCCCCTTTGTTTGTTTACAGAGGACTCAGACTGTCATTGCAGTCAGTGATACTAGATTTTAGTGTACCTTGTAATTTGCATTGTAAAGTTGTAACTTGTCCTTTACACTTCTTTCACGTGACCTCGAAGATATCAACAGATCATTGTAGACAGTGGCGTAAATGCAGCTTCGATAATGTTTCGAGAGGTTCTCCCTCTCCCCTTCCCCGCTCACTTTATTCCCTTCGCCTTCACCTTCTTCCCTCTCCCCTACTGGATCATATTATCTTTTTTCCGTGCCCGAAGAAAGACCGTGGTATAATCTTTCAGTGACCACTTACATTTGCAAGTCAAAGGTATCCCTAGTAACTTTGAATGCCTCCGGTTCGATTGTTCTTATTGGGTTATCTGACAACACTCTAGAACGAAAACACAAACAAGAAAGACTTAGTACAATTACAGATAATACATGTAGTCCGGTCAATCTACGATTTGATCTGAAAAAAAAAATCAACATGGAAAATTTTTGGACCGAAGAACTACTTAACTCAAGCTATTTAAAGTTAAAAATGCGCACAAAGCCGCTTCCGGGGGAAATGTTTAAATTTCGCGATATCAAAAATCTCATTTGCATAAATCCAAGACGGCATCCAAATTCAGGAAAACGGAGGAAATAAGAGCGCTAATTTAACGTAAAACTGCGACTATGCTTTTTTTCTGTATCTTGGTTTCTTTTCTATAAAATTCGCTTGTGAGAAATGGGGAATTTTAGAATTGCCAAAACCTTATTTGCATAAGGCCAAGATGGCGGCCTGTTGCGGCAAACTGAGGAAATGAAGGCGTTGTATACAGTGTAAAACAGCAATTTTAATTCAGGTGGTGGTAGATTTTACACGTCACTGTAATATTTAACAATTATTCACCGAAGTGGAGGTGAATAATAATAGTGAGAAACTTCCCGCCGGCAACTATAACTTCCTCTTTTGAAGCACCGGCCCCTGGTGAAAATCTTGGCTACTTCTTGAAAGGCTGGTTCTTTTATCATTTTACGAAGGGTGACACCTTTTCCAATACCATAACGGGCCTTCACATTGTGTCAAATCCAGAAATAGCATGTACAAACGGTAACGAATAACGTGTATCTTTATGAAGCTTACTTTGAAGGTGATTGTATGCCACACTTGATTTTGCTTGGCTGTTGCCTGGCCCTCTGACCAGAGAACCAGAGGCTTTGACCTTTTAGGAAGATGGTGACACAGTAGAACTAACAGATCATGCAGTATCTTCTCCGATAACATTGATAGGACTGGTGGTAGTTGAGGTCACTGTTGTTTGGGCAATCAAGAGATCTGCGTTACTTTCGCATGAGCAACTTGAAAGCCTTCCTTTTGCAATTTCGATGAAGGCAGATTAATAAATCTCTGTTTGGTGTCGCTGTTTCAACGAAATTGCTCCTTCTTTACTCTCACAGACATCGATGGTGTGGAATTCACTTTCGGGCCCACGACATTTCTAGTCCGACAAAGATGAGCTGCATCCTCAGTTGACGGCCGTCCTCCGTAGCCATCAAAGACAACAGTCGCATTGCTGTACGTTTGTGTCGACATACTTTCAGACATTTACTAACTAGCTTTTTCATCTGCAGTAAAATCATTTCAAACTCACGCTATACATATTTATCTCAAATCTTAAAATCTTTTCTTTGGAAAACATAAGAGAGCAGAACCAGCAGAGTCGGGACTGATATTCCCATGTTTTATTTTTGTTAATGTCTTTATTGAAAAAAAAATCCTCTGAAAAATAAATGGCAAGACATAAACGCAATAAAAAAAAGAAAATGAAAAAACAATCATAAGTAAAAATACTCTTTTAATTTCCATGTGCAACTCTCTTCCATCTCTTGATGTTCTTAGACAATAAATATATGGTTAAAGCATTTTTTGGCCATGTCAACAAACTTAGCTGCAAAAAAGCCATTTTTAAAAGTGCGTATGCTTCACGCATGGTTCCTTGCTTTACATTCGTTTGGATTATGCAAATTAGTCAAATAAAAAAACCTTCATTTAATTGCTTTCCCCCAAGTGGATTTTTGTGAATTTTGGATTCATTTTTCTTAAATATGTCATTAACATTTTTCTGTAAGAATTTCCTATGTTGCCATTTTTTTCAGGTTTGGGTCTATTTTGCGATAGATTGACCGGACTAATGTACCGCTTTGTTTAGCAAATATAATGGACAACACAATTACAATTAGCTGGGGTGTTATCGCAAACTCCGTTTCCGGTTAAGATAACACACCATTACATAGCTAAGTGTGTTTCCACAATAAACCAGTATTGTATTGTGTTGTGTTATATTGTATTGTATTGCATTGCATTGCATTGCATTGTATTGTATTGTATTGTTTTGCATTGTATTGTATTGTACGTCAGCCACTGAGCTACAGAGAGACTCGTAGGAAAGCTAGGTCATAGAGCAAGGTTCATCTGACACGCGTCCTGCTGCATAATGTCCAAAGCGTAATGCATGTGTGGTGATAAAGAGAACGATGCGTCACGGAATTTTCGTTTCTGTCTCATGGTGTTATGGAATTTTCACGGCCTCGTTAGTTTTTATTTTTTTTCTGCACACAGTTTGCTTCGTTTTCGTTGTTAGTGGGCAGTGTCATATTAGAGATGTTTCGCATAAAGCTACTCCACATGCTAATTAATGATCCACTATTAGTGGATTTAGTAGAAATACCCTGGAGACCAAGTTTTGATCAGAAAGGAACATGCACAAGCCTAACTGCTAGGCCGTGACTTGCGGACGTGGATAAAAATTTCTTGAGAATCGTGAATATGTAGGCGCTGTTCCTATAGTCCTTCATTTCTCTTTCTCTATAAACTGTTTGTGTTATCACATACCTAATCATCTTTATTTCCGAATTCTTTGTCATTTTACCCCTGGAATCATGGTTAACTTTGAACGAAAAATACTTTCAAAACATCTTGTGCCTTATTAAAGTTTACTCCACTCCACTCCACTTTCGCGGGAACTCGGTTATAATAGTGTTTTAACACTATTATAACCGAGTTCCCGCGAAAGTGGGAAAGTTGTGCTATTTAAAAATAGCACAACGTGCCTCTGCGCAAGAAAAGTACATAGTTCTACAACGACTGGCTGAGACCACTTAGGATGGCGCCATAAGCTTCCAACTTCTTCATAGGGTTTTACATATTTAATTGTATGCTCCACGATTACGCGGCATTTTGAAAGCTTGCAGTTGAAATTGCGCGCACGTCACTGGTCATATCTTGGCATTCGCTGAATTTGTGCAGCGCGGAAAGGAGTCAAAAGAGGAACAGTATCCCCTCATCATATCCCGCTCCGCTATGGACGGCCACACAACTTCCCCCGAGAAAAAGCGCCACAACATGAGAACGACGCTATAAATAATTGATCGGCTAACGCCAAAGAACAAAGCAGAAGTATTAATGCATGGTATTTTCTTCGCGAAAGGAAAGTCAATAAAACAACAATTAAATACTCTACCGAACAAAGATTTGTTCACGTCCTTTAAACAAAGAAAATAAAGTCTTCTGGATGTTTCTAATAGATCCACTAATAGTGGATTATTAGCATATGGACTACCTTTATGCGAAACATCTCTATTAGCTTCATTGTATTTTCTTACAGGAATGGAGCAACTGGTCACGTAACCTAAGTGACAAAAATGACGTAACTGCAACTCTCTCATGTCTAAATTAGTTCTCATTTTCTACCTGTTTAAAGTTATGCGTTGTTATAGTAACTACAGTATTATAATGTAGTAATTCAAATAAAAACAACTTGTTTTATGTAAAAGAAATTATGATTTAAAAAAGTGCGGACAAGAAAAAGAAAGAGGGGAGAAGGTTAGAAAGAAGAAAGAAGAGCTAAGTAGAAAAAAGCATTACGCTGCTCAGAAGTCGTTAGGGGCTGTGCAATAATTACCTGCTGAGGAGGGGAGGTTGGGAAATGGGTAAAATATGTCTCAAAATTAAGTCGCACCCACTCTCACTAAGCAAAAATAAACTTTTACCCCCCCCCCCCCCCCCCCCTCTTCCCCCCCCACTTTTTTTTTTTTTTCTTATTTTTTTTGTTGGGCGTTCTTCCCAGGCCAAAAAAAAAGTTAAAT
>Ga0126336_10000263_pt1 | contig 18744 bp, 7 predicted proteins | sample SidCmetagenome_FD_92530 | JGI IMG/M metagenome (GOLD analysis project Ga0126336, IMG submission 92530) | Coral microbial communities from El Islote,Puerto Morelos, Mexico - Siderastrea C C metagenome | ecosystem: Host-associated > Invertebrates > Cnidaria > Coral | place: El Islote,Puerto... | reverse complement strand
TTCGCACTTCAAAATTTCGCATTGTTTCACCTACATAGTTTTCTCCGCATGAGCATTCTCCTTCATAAATAACGTGGGACTTGTGAAGGTTTTTGTCCTTGAGGCTGAATAGACTTTTGATTTTTGACTTTCCCAAGCAAAAAGTTTATTTCAAAACTGAACTCCTTCACTAATTTCAAGTATATTTTCATCATTCTGTGGCAAACTAGACAAATAAAAAGTCTATTCAGCCTCAAGGACAAAAACCTTCACAAGTCCCACGTTATTTACGAAGGAGAATGCTCATGTTAATGAGTATTTAATGAGTATTTAATGTTCTAACTTTTGTTTACGTTACAGCTTGCTACAACAATGGGCAGCAGCTGAAGCCTGGTGACCAATGGCAAAAACCATCTGGCGGCGACTGCATAAGGTGCACGTGTCAAGATGACGGTACTGCAAGCTGCACGAGGGTCCCAGGGGACTGTTAATCAGGTGGAAGAGTGAACAATAACTGTCAATACTGACCAACGATGTCTAAGGTCGCGTTTCATTCTAATCAAAAGTTTTCAGTTGGCTTTGTTGATCCACTGTTTTAACCGGCAACCGCTTGACTGTTTTAACTGAAAACTATTCTATTATCAGGAGATTCAGTTAAACTTTTTGCGAAATTTGTTGAATTGGTAGTATAGCATATGCCCCTTTAGCCTGATTGTATATAGCACGACCTTAAACCGCCAATTTGTTTTCTTAAATAACCGAAATTCTCAGCCGCTTTGTTATAGTAAGCCCAACAGGCGAATGCATGCAAATACCTGTTTCCGTCACGGACATATAAACACAAACACGCAGAGGGAGGTCGTTTGTCTTAGCTCGAACAGGTTTTAATTCCTTATCACTTGATTGCGGACATACTGAACATGAAAAAGAAGTCATCTCTGATACAACGGCAATTAACTGTATAAAAGTTCCAAAAAATTTCCTGGTAAGTAAAATTAGGTTCCAACCGTAAAAAACAATATATCTTCTCATTATTTCTCGAAAAAAGTCTTCTGGTTAGTTTAAGAGTTTGATACAATACTTACAGTTCAATGACAAATATTTGACTAACTGTTGTTTTCTCTCTTTTGTTCTTTTTCTGATATTTTTAGCGTGATGAAAATAGCAGATCCCACAATCGAAACTAACTGGGCCGAGTACATACACTGGAATCTCGACTTAAAGTGAAATTGAAATTGTGTTTAAATCTGTAAAATAAAAACCAAATCAGAATTAACGAATAAGAAATGTATACCATTTGTTTGTTATCGATTGTTTATTTGTCTCAGTGTTGCATATTGTGCCGTTAAGGCCAGTCCCACAAGAATTGGCGGATCTATGGGTTGGGCCCAGGAATCTAGACACCTCGCAGCCATCTTGTGTGTAAAAATAAAAGTACTAAAGGTAGAAATGTTTTCAACATAAAAGAATTCTACTCCGGCTGCATTCTCCTACACGCACTTCTTCTTTCTCTTGTTCTTACAGCGACTCTTGGTCCATCACTGCAAATTGCAAAAAAAGCGTAGGGATGGATCAGAGCGATACTAATCTCGGATTTGTGACTGGAATTTTAGCACATCACATCGATGGAGTTGCAATCATTTCTCCTCCACACCTTCAACCACCCCACAACTCCACACCTCCAGCATATTGTTCGGCGGTACCCCGGCCTTTTGACTCAGCACCGTTTCGAACCTATGGCCCTCCGATTCAGTTACTGCAGGTCGGTGGGTTCCAACTCCGTTCAAGCGCAAATTTTTTTCAGGCTTTCTTGTTGGATCTGCTTTAGTCGAGTACCAAAATACGATGGTCTATCATCTATTAAATCCTGACTGCAAATGATTCGGATGCATAAAATTAATACTACAAATCAGTGATATCACAGTTAGCTTCGATGATCGATATTATTTCTTTAAAACCCTTTTCCGCTGAAAGGGATCATGTACGATGCGCGACCCCTGAGGTGATGTGCGGACCGCAAACATTTTTAAGGTAATCAGCTTTTTCATCAATGAATCAATTTGAAGGACAACGAATTCAAAAAGAATACATCTTAACATACATGTCTCATTTTGGAAGTTTTGACCAAATCTGCCTGAGTTACACACAAAAAAACCATTAGCGTTTCCTTGCCAAATCGATGGCGAATTTTGCTATCTATATAGCTAGCTGTTACTCTTTTGAGGTAAAATTCTCCACTTTAATTTCCTTAAAGTCAGTAGCTAGATACCGCTACACAGAAAAGAAAGGCCATAAAGAGGCTAACAAACCAATTAAAGAAAAAGGACGAAAAGAAAAAGGCGGAAAATAAGGATCGATTTAGATTTGCAAAAAAGAGCTGAATTTGGAGGATGAAAAACTCAACTAGGACTCAACTCTTGGAGCTTAAGTCACCTACTAGAGGGCAGCATCCAAAGGTGCGGCGATGGTTTAAGACTTTTAGTCCAGTGACTTGACTTAAACTTTTCTTCTGGGATACTTATCAGCAGGTATAAAAAATTGTTGCTTTTCAGTCAGTAATAAAATCAAATTTCGTTTATTTCTTGACTTACAACTCTTTACATAAACAAAAATTAACTGGTAATGGGAAAGGCTACTTTGATATTAAGATAACCGACTATCGGTCGCCGAATATTCACATCTATTCTTGGTCAGTCAGTTGACGGAGTCTGGCATTTTTAATCAGGACAATGTTTATTCTTCTTGACATCTTTAAGAATCATCACTAAGACAGAATGAACAATAAAGGATATCACGAAAGTCAGGAATTACGTGGTTTCCTTTTGCACAAGTTACACCAAAACTGTTTACAAAGTAGTTTTCTTTTTAATCTGTCTTTCAAAACCTTCGGCTGAGTCAATGACTGAAAGTAGATCAAACAATACGCCCCAACAATTGGGTATGAAGGTACAGTCAAATTCTATTTAGACAAACAAGGTTGCTAAGACAGTGATCATGAGACCTTGATTTAAGACTTTTATTATTGGAATAAAACGAAATCATCACTCAGCGAGAAGGTGGTGTTCCTCTATTTCTGTTTTTAAAACATGAAAAGCACAGAATTTCAATTCAACATTGAAACGTCCTTTGAGAAGTTTTAAGTACAGCTTGTTTTTATTTTCAAAAATCTCACGCCCTTTAATTGTGCCAAAAAATAAATTACATTTTTATTAAAAGTTATTTTTCGAACCAAACAAATTACTCCAATATAGACTATGTTTAGCTGAGCATTAGGGATAATTTTTATTAGCATCAAAAGGATTGTTTGTCTCCTGGCTTACGCGATATTTGCTTTACGCCTTCAACACAAATTTATTTTGTCAATCTGTTCTTTACGTAGTTTTCGTTAATTTAAATCGATTTGTTCCAGCGAGTGTCATCTTTTACGCTTGGCAAAATGTCATCCTTTGACGTCGAATCAGTTCCGATTTTAATTACTAGTATCGAAAATAAACACAGTTATTACCTTTCTTTCCTGTTAATTTCCGTCCATTTCGGAGCTACTAAGCCAAATTGTACTAATCAAATCTTAATGGTTATTTCGCCGGCTTTAATTTACGATTAAAAAGCCGCAATCTTTCAAGCTGAGGGGCTGAAAAGCCGAGTTGGCAGCCCTGCTGCCCGAGACACAATTATTAGCATAGTGGGCGCTTTGTTAGATCAAAAATTGCACGAAAATAAACGTCAACCGAAATGTCTATTTTCTACGACTGAACATACTTAACTAGTAAAATTGGTAACTCGGCTACTGTATTAAAAAAGACGACTCAAGGGCCAGTCGAACTCAATTTCCCTGGCAAGTGCTTCTTTTCAAAGGAGGTAGGTCAACTTTGAGTTTGTGATCGAAATTAGTGAAGAAAAAATTAAGAGTTCTTCAAACACTACATTGTACGATAAGAGGTGGTTGGGGAAATTGATTTGAAAAAATCAAAGTATATACGTTCAGGGTTAGGAGTGAAAGTTTACAACTAGAACGTTTGAGGGCTTACTGAAAGGAGAACTGAAAATTGAAAAATAATGTTATCATATTTATCACAGAAATTGAAAATCCGGTAGAATAATTTTGCTAAACGTTCCGTTTTTCTTTTTTTCTTTTTTGTTGTTGTTGTAATTTTAAAACAAATGAAAATGAAACTTAAAATTAATTGATGAAAAAAAAAATTACTCCGTCAGTTTATCCCGATTTCACCGAGTTGAAAAATACTAAAATTCTTTCTGATCATAACCGATATTTTCAGAATAGTAAGTTGTTGTCAATTAGAAAAAGACAAAAAAAATAATATATTTTTCTTCAGTTCTGGACATTAAGTTCTCTCATTGGATTCTGGCCTGTTAAAATGTAATTTGACAATCTTGAGTTTTGAAGATTTTAATTTACACGTATTTGACATGGACAGAAACTAGGTTACGACGGTTAGCAGAAATAGTGTAACTCGGTTATGTATTTTAAAACGGAGTAGGGTGAATAGCTTTTTCAATAAAAATAAGTTTTCATTCACATTTAAATAAAACTCAGTTTCATATGTAAGGATTTCATCTAGGTCTTTCTCGGAACAAAGGTCTATTTAAAGAGTCGAAAACTAATTTGTTGTTGTTGTTTTTTTTTTTATTCTAGTTTTAATGAGTTAATTTCTTTCCCTTTTAGCTTTTTCTGAGCAAGAGAGTAATTGTTTAACCATGATAAATTCAGTTTCGATATACATGTGGGAAAAGACAGTGGAAGTTTGTTTAAGGAAAACGCGCTTATAATGCGAAATGTTTATCAAAAACAAACACCTTTTGCCTACTGAGCGGTAGGTGGCAAGGAAGAAGGCAGGTGCGAAACAGCTGAAAGCTCTGCAATATTTTAAAAGTGATTATCCTATAAGCGGAGAAATGGAGATAAAATAATCTGCTAATTTTTAGCATTAGAAGTATGATTTATTTGGTGTTGAACAGGAATGAGTAACATCAAGAGATTTCTTGGTAACCTGGTGATATATAATGGCTAGTACAATGAATTGGCCTACAATGGATTGCATTGGCAGATTATTTTCTTCACACACATTCTTTTTTTGGGGGGGGAGGGGTTGGGGGGAAGAGACAGACTTTTCAGTGATTAACGATTCCATATTTTTCTAATTTATAATTTCAAACCAGAACCACAGTAAAACTGAAATTTGTCAAGATGAACTACCTAAAAGGAGGTGTGGTAATTCTTTTGACGTGTACGACTTTTCTCTTCGAAAGCCAGGTGAGTTTGTAGCTGTTACTACCATGCAACTAATATAAAATCTTCTCGCGAGGTTATGTACCCCCGAGTTCAAAGTTTAGGAACTAAGTAATGCTCGCGGGTATATATAAGAGTGAGATATATCCAGGGTTTTATGAAAATGGGAGTGGGAGGTAAAATCGTGGTGTAAGAGAGAGGCTTTTTACAAGTTTATTTAACGCGGTCAACTTGTATTTCACGTTCACGATCACTTATTCCTGTTTGGTATTTCTTTCGCAGGCTGCTGACGTAATTTTAACGAGTTCTGGTAAGTTACTTTAGGAAACCTTTGCAGTTTTGAGCAAATGATCTGAATGATTTGTCTTGTCAACTGTTAATTTTTGTTGGAATTTCTGTTTTGTTTGCCACTTTAATCGCCTTGATCACTTCCCAATCTACAGATGGAGGATTTCGCTACAAATATATAGGCTGCTTTCACGACGAGGGCGGCAAACCCAACAGAGCATTACCTTTGCGGTATTTTAACGCTAAAAAATACGTTAACTGGAAATTGGAAGATTACAACTTTAAAAAAGTGATCGACTTGTGTGCTGCCCATGCGCGCAACAGGAGTGACGTGTCATTGTTTGGCGTGCAGTATTACGGGGAATGCTGGGGCGGAAAGGCAGGTTCCAATTATCGTCGTCATGGAAAATCTAAAAACTGCATGCAGTTGCCCGGAGTGCCTGGAATGGGAAAGGGCTGGACCAATGCTGTTTATGAGCTCATTTGTAAGTGTTATGTTGCGTGTTTGTTCTTTCTGAAATTATTTAAACCCGGTGATGGGGATAAATTTCTCGTTTTGGATTTATGCGCCCTTTTTTCCGGATAAAAAAACTCGTCTTAGGCAGAAAAACTGTGGCAGTCTTAAATTAACATGAGAAAATGGTTTTCAATCTGCAGTTGGTCGTTATTTTTGTGAAGTTTTAGCGTCCATATTTATACAAAAGACGTTTTTTCGTCAGACATAAGAGAAACCTGAATTTAGTTTACTAACAAATTAAATTCAATATTATTACATTGATTTAAATACCTTGGTTATGCGACTTTTTATTTTATTTGCTTTTCAGCTGAATGCGAAGTCTATGGTGTGACGTACAAAAGTGGAGACCCATTTTACATTCCACAGAACCCAATCCAATACAACGACATCGGCTGTAAATCGTGCTCATGTGATCGAGGGGCAAGAAGTTGCCATGGCAACATCAAGTGTGATTTCTTTTTTCCCTGTGAGAAGTTTGTTCCTGCGTCACAAGGAGACTGCTGTCCAACATGCGGTATATATAAACTTTCAAGCAGTGAAAAATCAACCTCAGTTTCATTCCGTCGTTTACTATTGTTGATGTATACTGTGATTTCAGTCAAAGTTGCACGCCTTAACGCGAGAAGACTGCAATGTGATATTGGCATTTCACAATAAAATTTATTAAAATCAACAGTGCCCCGCCCAAAGAAAAAAAGGAAACACAAAGGCAATCATTTATGCTTTTTTTCTTCCATTCTAGCATATTGATAACCACCGACTCAAAACCACTGGAATTACAACTATTTAATATTCGATCTTTTGTTCTTGTTGCGGAATCCTGAGGCTTAAAATCCGACAACGTTAACTGAAATAAGTCTATGAACACGGAATTCTTCTCTTCTTAACCTTTACTGACTTAAAATGCCAAAAGTTTGCTGTAAAAAATATTGCAGTTACCTTCAGTCAACCAGTTTCATTTGAATGCTTGACTCCTTCATTCAAGAGTTCAACAGAATATCTTTGTCCCACCCATTCTTATACCCTTACAGCTAAATTAAGTTTTCATTATTGAAATAGGGCCACTGATAAATTGTTTCGTTCCCCATTATTTAAATAGTAGTAGTAGTAGTAGTAGTAGTAGTAGTAGTAGTAGTAGTAGTAGTAGTAGTAGTAGTAGAAGTAAAGAGTGGTGGTGGTGGTGGTGGTAGCAATTACCATATTCACCACCACCACCGCCACCACCATCACCGTCACCATCATCATCATCATCATCATCATCATCATCATCATCATCATCATCATCATCATCATTGCATTGCATTGCATTGTATTAACGAGATCAGGGCTTCACTATTAGCCGTCAATAGACTGAGAGTGAAGATACATTACAGTTGTAAGCTAAATACATAGTTTTTATGATTTCCATAATCAGCTTGTTATTCCAAAAACAAGAATTACCAAGATGGGCAAACATGGATCAACAGGCAACGGGACGCTTGCTATGAGTGCACATGCGTATCAAGCCAAGCAAAATGCAAGCAGGCGATGAACTGTCCCGTGGACTGCCCCAATCCTGTTTACGAGCCTGACAAATGCTGTCCCACTTGCAGTGAGTACTTTTTTTAAGACGTAAAATAATCTCTGCCATAAAGTAGAGAAACGCTTTTGTTTATTAGAAGTGGGAGAAAGCAACAACAACGTAGACAACAAGTTTGTGTTAAGGAAGCTAGCGAGACAGCCTCAATGAACCCTTGAATAATAATTTACTTCGAATGGATTTCTTCAGCCCCACCTTTCTGCCCCCTCCTTCTCAGGCCACAGAAAGGTACGCGTACACCAATGAAAATAGGGTGGAAACAAAACACATCTGCAGCCAGTTCAGAGGCCAAACGTTTCTTTCTGTCAATCACATTGTTCTTAGTTTAGTCGAGAGAGGGACAAAAGTGACATCCTAGTTTCTATATATCCTGCGGGAACAAATGCAAGAGACAAACTTCGGCCTATTTTTTTATTTGTTTTGTAACTTAGTCTCATAAAGATTGTTTTTGATCATTGTATCATGTTTCTGTTGCCTTGTCGAGATCTCTATTGGAGTTTGACGGATGCCATCAACCATGACTATGAGTAAATAAAATGTAAATAAATAAATATTAAATTTTATTATCATCTTTATATCACATTAGATCCCGGGGCTCCAGTTTCCGAGGCTCCCTTCACAATCCCAGAAACAACTACCAAGCCCCCTCCAGTCTTCCCTCCTGGCTTCCCTGGTAAACTGAAAAGAGGTCTGAAGCTAAGGAAAAGAGTCAAAAGAGGCAACAACTAACAAACAGGTTTGTGGCTAGCTAATGTAGTGCAAATAACGTGTCGTATGTTTCTGAAAAAACTATTAGTTACTCTCCTACTGGCAAGGGTTTTCAGTACTAATCCACACTAAAAATAGTAAACAACAAAGAAACGAGAAATAAAAACAGAAAACCCTGTTAGTTAGCTGAAACATACACCAAGAAGCCGTATTTTTAGGTGAATTTGTTCGGCATGCGAACCCGGCCTTTAAGAATAAAAGGTCTGTAGCATATTTGAATTTGGCAAGTGCAACTCCCTACCTCTGATCTCACGCGCGGGAAACTCTCGCGCGAGCAGCCCTTTCTCAAGCGGCCCTTTTTGAAAAAAAAAAAAAGAAAGAAAAGAAAAAACAGACCCTATGATGCGAACTCCGACAATAACCTGTTTCAAAACATGTTATTAGCGACCTTCAGATCGAACTATACGAGTACGAGAATTAGTACGCGAGTACAACTTTCCAATTTCGAAGCAGCTACGCTCTCAGAGCTCTCGTTCCCCTCTATTGCTGCCCAGTAGAGAAGGATGCTTTGAGAACGATATTGGTGTGTAAGAACACAATCTAAAGCCCGCGATCAGGAATTGAAAAGCCGCACTCGTACTCAATCTCGTACTCGTAGTCCGATCTGAAGGTCGCTATTATGGCAAAAAGCGCAGTTAAACTACTTAGTGAATATTCACCGGCTAATCCGATTGGCTTGAAGAGAACGACTTTTCACTGAAAGTCAACAAACGCGTACGCTTTTCCTGAAAACAAATAATCATTTTGGCTTCTTTGTTTACTGCCGTTAACATCTTCAGTGTTTCCGTTTACAATTACCTTTAATTGTTTGTCTACAAAACAATTCAACTACTAGTCCGAGTTTCCTGTGAACAATAGTCAACTTGGATGCGTCTCATTGTGTCTGAATTGTAGTCTAACTTTTAGAGTAGAGTATATATTCGAGTGTTGTTGTAACAGCTTCTTTCTTTTTCCTTGCAGGAAGTTATCTGAAAAGGGAAGATAAGCATCTGCAGCTTCTTTGTTAGATTCCAAGTTTTAACCTTAAATATATACAAATTATAGTTTGAAATGGACTGTGGGGGCTCTTAAAATATTAAACGTAAAATTTCGTGTGTTTTGTTACCCGTCACTCCCAAGAGTTATCAACAAACAACTTCTCTTTACAATGCTAAGTCAACTTTAAAAACGAATAGGAGCCTGGAATGGAATGCAATCAAAATCCAACACATCAAAAGAGCATATATGAGAATACGTAACCTTACGTTTGGATGAAAAGTGACTGAAGTAATCGATATAAACTACAAGACGCTGCATTGATTTTCTGCAAAGTTTTTGAAACTGCTAACCTCTTAAAATAAGAGAGGGAAATAAATGATTTTAGTGTGTATGGGAGTAAATGGGTTAATACGCAAGACTATTAATACTCTATTATAATTAAATATTCAGCCTCATGGGTTGGCGCTATTTTAGCAAAAAGTACGTATATTTTATGGTGTGCTATCATTATATTGTAAAGAAAATAAAACAAAACCGACCTGAGTAAGCTTGAATCTTTTGCATGGACAATACTAGAAGAGTACTTAGAACATGGTCACACCCACTCATCCAATCAGTGTCGAGCATTTCGATGCTCTATATTCCATAAACTGTCTTAAATTATGTAAAGTGGCGGGGACCTTGAAATACAGGGAAATTACGTGGGGTAAAATTAGTATATTCACAGATAATTTCGGCATTCATTAGTAGTTCTATATAGTCATTAGTATGCTCTATCTCCTAGAGCATACTAATGAGGCATTATTTCCTTTGTTTGAAAGCCTCATTAGTATGCTCTGTATAGAGAATACTTATGACTAAGTAGAATTTACTAATGAATGCACCAATTCTCGGTGAATGTTTACAACTAAATCGATAAAAACAACAGCTTCAACAGAGATGGCAAAAAAAGAATTATATTCTACACTGATTATTTTATTATTTTAACAAAAAAATGCAGTCTTACGGTGTAATAGCATAGCAAAAAGCAATTAAGAAAAACATTACTTTACATGAAATAAGAAATGTTCACACCTTCATTGAAATAGAAGGACAGGCTTGTTTCTCCGTGTTTGCCAGAGTACGAGTGTTGTACTTGAACTTGGCCTCTTGGCTTTCCCTGCGGGTTCCCCACTTGCTGATGCCGGTGGTTGTCGCGCTTCTAAGACTGCTTTCACTAGTATAAAGCTAGAAAATCTTGAGTGGCAATCACTGCCTCGAGTTCCTCATTTTCCTGTATTGGCTCATGGCTGTTTACGCATCAACTGCGATAAAATGCGCCGTCAAGCACTGTGCGTGTACAGTACGAAAACATCGTAAACAAAATAGCAACGTGGTTTCAAAGTGAGAACTATAAAATTAAAATGCAAAAATACCATCTGCATGCAAAAACGAAATTCTTCGTGGGTGTGTCCATTTTCTAAGACGGTTAGACAGTGAACGCTTGTATCCTATGGGATATAGCGTCCCTCGCAAGAAAGAATGCCACTCGGCCTGCGGCCTCGTGCCATTCTATCTTTGCTCGGGGGACTATATCCCACAGAACACTCGCGTTCATTGTCTAACCCTTACTTATGCGAAAAAGAGAATTGAGTGAAACGTTGAATTTAATGTAACAGAACACGTGAGGATGATGAGGGAGACTCATCTTCTTACCCTGTCTTAGTAAAGGCAGTGAGAGATTTGATAATGATAATTTTTAGTGTACGGACAAGTATTTACGTACCCTTTTAAGTGAGGTTTGTTTAACTTTAATAGTGCATTGTAGTTTAATAGAACCCTTTGAAATTTATTTCAACCGTGTTGTGGGAAGATTCGAGTGCTAAAAAAACTGAAATTTCGCCATTATTTACATTAATGCAGCATCAAACTCGTTATATTTACTTAACTGGAAAACTTTGAATCTTCGGCTAAATCTCTTTTTTTATCAGGGTTTCTCAACAAGATACTTCGGATACAGAGAATCAATCCAGTGAAAATTTGCCAGCATTTTTCGAAACTCATCAACATCATAGGGATCGTTCGACTCAAAATGGGACTAAATGGACAGGCACACTGAAAGAGTGCGTATTGAACTGTACGAAAAGATCTTGTTACATTCAGACTATAATTTCGAAACTCCAAACTCCAAACTGGTAATCCAACCTACACTGATCTCGTTGTTGCGTATTCAGACTTAATCCATAGCTCTAGGACAGGGTGAAAAACAAAACAAATAAGATTTTTCTCCTAGGACGGGAAGACTTTAACTACTACTGAATTCTGCATTCCCGGTAATTTATTTTTACAGTGCGAGCATGAGGGTTGTATCTGTGGTAAATATTGATTTTTTTTTACCCCTAAATGGGCTGTTCGTAATTTGTCGCAAAAATTCCCGTCTCACGTTATGTCAACATTTCCCCAACTAGCAGCAGGGAGGGGATGGAAGGTGATATACCAACATACATAAAAACAACAAAGACGAAAGCAAAAGCTTAGTGTTAGGGATCAGACCAGATAGTCGTGGTTTACACCTTTCGCGCAAGCATACGAGCGGACGGAGCGAGCTGGTGCAGACACTGGGGCACAATTTATCCGGCCTGCCCCAGTCTTTCCAACGGCGTGTTCAAGCTTTGGCTCGCGCTTGAGTTCCTGAGTCAGGGCAAAATCCACTTTCCTCGAGGTAAAGTAAGACAGAAAACTGCACAGGCAAAGACATTGACCTGATATTTAATTTATTCAGAACTTTCATAGCCTTATTTTGTTATTTCCTTTTGAGCTTATGATTGCAACAAAGTTTTATGTTCAATATTTATTTAATTTTTTAAGTTTAAATGATATACTAATCATGATTAATTGCTTTAGTTTAAGTAAAGTAACAATCCTGCTTCCTCTCAAATAGATCTTCTTCCCCTTTTTACTCATTTTGCTCCTACAACAAAGAGAAAAGTTCAGTACATGCTATACGTGTGTAATATAAACATAATAACATAATAATAAGTAGATATCCTGACCATTGATGATGAGGTAAGTATTAATATAGTGAATTGATCTCCCTTAAAATTCGTTCTTCCTCCTTAGATCTGTGACCAACTTCTGCTTTTTCATTTTCAGTATTTGCAGTCAATAAAACACACGCATTTTCTACCAACTGGAAAACAATGATAAGGCCGTCCCCGGATTTTCAGTTCCATGGCTTAGATCTTAGATAATCAGAGAAGAAAAATGGCTCTCCAGGGCTCCTTACAGAGCTTAAGAATTGGCCACGGTACAGTTTTGGTCCGGGCCAAAGTGCATTCAAGGGCTTCAAAGCCTGACTGAAACATCTCGAGGTGGTCTCAGCCTGATGAAAAACATGGGCATCTGGCTGGCACAAACATGACGGAGTACTGTGCGCGTCCCTTGGGAAATGCTAGGTACGCTGCTATACTTTAAGACCCGACTTTCCTAAGTTTTCCTTGATCCGGCCCAGGTGGCTTAAAATTCAAGCAACTGACACTACCTCAGCGTCGTGGTTTTTTCGTCTATCTACTGACCAGAGGTCTAGTTCAAGAAATAAACATAACACAGACTGAGCTTTTATTGCCATGTAGTTTGTCCTTTCTCGGCCACCATGCATATAAATCCCAAAATAGATGTCAAATAAAGGACCTCAACCAGGGGAGAATTTAAAATTTTAAACTTAATAAACTATCCTTAACGTACGCTCACTTACCTCGTCTTTCATGGAAGGAAATCCTCCAGGCGGAGGGAATACCGGTGGGGGCCTGGACGGTGATTTTGGGGGCACTAGGAAATAATACGAATTAATTTAAAATATTTTTTCCTTTTTGTTCAAAAGAGAAGATAACTTTGTCTGGTGGAAAAATTTCGTCTATTAGAATTACACAAATATTTTACAACCGATTTTATAATAAGGGTAGTCACCCAAAAGAGCAGAAAATCTCTTTTGAAAACCTAAGGATTATGTGTAGAAGATAACGTGGTTACGATTCTTCATGAAATAACTGAGGACACAGTTATAATTCCTTCAGCCCCTGCTGTATGACTATGAATATCTTCATTGGAGCAGGTGAAGTAAAAAGGTTTTTGATGGAGAAGACTAGCACATTTCAACGAACATCGTTAAACCGTTAAACCATTCTAGTAGCTTTAAGTACTTATTTATTCGCTAAGAAAAAAGGGACAACGTGGAGTAAAAATTCTTCTCTTAGGAAACAATACGACGGCAGACTGACGAACCTTGTGAACTATCAAAACCTTTAGATCGAAATTAAGTCTGCGGCTCCTTAGCCCTTAAGATCAACCCCCCTACTCATCTTAGAGCATCACCAGTCAAATAAAAAGGTGTTGAATAGCGTGATATTTACCAATGAAGACAGATTCACAGTCTGGTACTTCCTGTCCATCATCACCCAGTTTACACTTGCACTGAAAGTGCTGGCCATCTTTAAAAACTGCGAACTCGTCGCCAACTTCATACTTGTTATTACCGTCACCGCAAACTGTGAAGAAACACAGAAGCCTAACAGGTCTATAAATATGCAACAACCAAGCTCGTGTAATACGGCCAGCATCGTTGGTCTGAGTTTCCTTTCGACTGAAATAAATTTTTAGAACTGTGTTTGTTAATGCAGCATTGCAGCCCTATATTTAGGACGTCGGAGGGGGGGGGGGAACCGCAGGGCTGAGGCCCTCTCAAGTGTTCTAATGAGGGCTAAGCCATCCACTACGCCGGTCTAGCGTGTAATGATGGCCACACCTCTTAGCTACCGAGGCCTCAAAGTGTTGACTCGCTTTCTCCTGTTTTACGCTATTCTCTTTCCCATGTCCCTAGCTTCTCCCTGTTTATGTGGTAGCCATCAGAGAAGGTCGCATAGCCCTTGAAGCCCCTTAATTTCTCCTTACAATATCTTACTCGGATCAAACATAAAGTTCATGAGAACAAAGGAAATGCTTGCCTAAGATTAAATGTCTTGAAGTTCAGGCAAATTCTCCTAACTAGCATAATAAGAAATATAGAGAAAACAGTGAAGAGAACAGGTGTGTTGATGTTCGGACTTCAAGGGTTAAGGAAAAGCATGTATTCGGTGTGACATGTGATAAACTAATCTAATCTATGAGAAAGATGTTTTATTCAGTTAGTGACATAGGCGACTCGGATTTAATCTAATCTAATTTCGTACCGTGGAACTTCTTGATGCTGCCACCAACCGGCCATGAAAACCTGGCGCTCGTATTAATAAAGTTGGTAATGTTGGATTTCATATCTTTGGGGATCTCAGCCGGCCAATGTAAGGCAGTACTTATTATTTCTCCCATAAGAAATTGACCGTCCAGCTATCATTTGGCCCCAAACATATAACATCTTGTGTTAGTCAATTACCTCAATTCGCAACTATTTGTTTCGGAGAAATTTTTATACTTGCTCTGTAAAACTCAATACGGATTAGTACAAATATCATTCAAGACATAAGAGACATTTTAAGAGACATAGACGATGGATGTATTAATCATCAAACAAAGGTAGACAACAAGGGAGGGAATACCAAGAAGTTACCCCGTGAACAAATAACAAAAATGTCACAGCAATGCTGCCCACTTCTACCGGAAGTCACCTAGCCAATCGAGTATTCGTAAAACGTTTGAATTATGCCGTGAACTCCATTCGAACCAGTCAGTAGTTTTTCGATTATTTGTCGATTCTTAATTGCCAACAACCTGAAAAATTGCCAGTTTGACAGTTTTTAACATCCATTCTTAGCATGTCAAAAGATGGCACGTCGAAAAGCGGCTGTAATTAAAAAAATGAAAAGAGTAACGATTCTGCTTGTTTGGTGGGTAAAATACCCAATGAAACTTTCACATATTTGCATCATCATCTCGGCAAGTGTCCGATTAGTTACCAGTCCCTCACGAACCAGGCAATGGCAGATGGCTTCAATGTATTTAGAATTAATTTTCCGCAACTTCTTACCGCATTTTTCTGGACAGCACTCCGCTGCTGAATCGATCTCCTTCTGAGGACAATTTTCTGGCATACTGCAGAGATGATACACATATTCTGGGGCGCCAAATTTTCCATAGGGACATGTCTTTTTTTGACAAGGGTTTCTGCTTAACACCTCCTCTTTGCATTCGTCACCTTCATCAAGAGATAAATCATCGTTATTACAGATGTATATAATGCTTAGCTTTCGGTCATCATTCAGTCCTGGGGCCCGTTTCTCGAAACTTCCGATAACTTTCCGGGCCCGGTAAGTGTTTTTTTTGAGCTCATTTATTTGTCAGCTAATAAACAATTATTGGACAAGGTTGAGCAAAATATCGTGATTTGTCAGTGGCGAGCAGATCAGTTATTTGCCGATGCCGAAGGCAGAGGCAAATAATTGATCTGCGAGACACTGAAAAATCACAATATTTTGCGAAATCGAGTTCAATAATTGTTTTATCATTCAACAAGACAATGTGTTTTTGCATTTAACCAGCACGCTTGTTTCGCAATTATTTATTCCTACACCAAGTGCGCGCTTTAAAACTGACAAAATTAGTAAATTCCGCTTTTGCCAATAATTAATTGCTTTAAAACGAATACACCAACTGATTTGCCAAAAAGTACAACGATCAAAAGGAAGATTCACACTTTTTTCCTCAAATTTTTTAGTCAAAAATCGCAGAAGTTCCGCACTTTAATGGCTTACTTGCCCGCGATTGAGTTTGAGCTCTGAACAGGTGACTAAACTGCGCACGAGCAGAATTATTCGCAGCAAAACAAGTTCGCACCGTAATATGCATGAGCAGACAATTATTCGTAGGCAGTTATTTGCAGTGACGTAATGGTCTCTCGGCCAATTAAAACGCCGGATAAAATAACGTGAATGATAATGGCAATTATTGGTACAAACTTAGCGACATGCTTCACGAAATTATAAGGATTAAAATTTAGCTTTCAAAATCAAGAAAAATTATATAGCTATTGGAGAATATTGTGTACCTAAAACAGTTTTCGGGGCCGGGAAGTTATCGGGACTTTCGAGAAACGGGCCCCAGGTCAGAGAGGATAGTGAGACTCCAAGCTGCCTTATATTTTAATGGAAACGGGAAAAGGAAGACAAGCACCGATCGCGTGGGCTGCCTGTGATGCGTTTGCATTATGATTGTGAGTTTCTAAGGACACTTTGGTTCCCCATATTTGATCTATCAGGCCACCACGATAATGTAAATAATTCTTTCCTTTCCTAATGGTGTGAGGATTTCGTATCACTCTTAGACACACTGATATTTTGTTCCCAAATTGGCAGGCCTATTACCGCGCGAACATTAAACAGGCTGACGGGGGTGGGTTATAACTATTTATTAGATGGCTTGAGATTGTATATATATAACGTGCGTTGTGATTGGCCAATACTCGGGGCCGGATTTTCCCGTAATGCCCACGGGCATTATGAGCTATGTTAATGCCCGGCAGGTAAAGCGGGAATATAGAAAATGTAAAGTACATTTGATTCAAACAGTTCGAAAGATTTGAAGCTAAATGAAAAGAGACAGTTTCTTTGAAGATTTGTACTTTTTCTTGTGCGATATAATTTTTTTTTGTGTGAAGTAAAACTGCTGAGTTTTGAATGCTTTCCGGTAAACTGTTTCATTCATCCCAATCCGCCACGGCTCGCTATTCAGGTAATAAAGTGCTAGACAAAGCCATATAATAAACTTCTTATTAACTCTCGCTAGCTCGGGACCGTACATGGGAGAATATTGCCCTCAGTCTTTCTTGTACGGACCCTGCTTCGCTCGTTCCGTACCAGAAAGACCTCGAGCAATACTCTCCCACCACGGCCATCGCGCTCGGTTAATGAGAAGTAAATCCGGAATTTTACGGAATTTCTACCGCTTTAGCGTAACTTGGTAACTAGTCTCGAGTCTCACCGAATTTTTCATATTTTTCATTGTCAATGAAATGGCAAGAATTTTGTGATTTTAAAATATCTGCACCCACAGTTACGTGAAAGGAAATAAACTGGATCGGAAACTTGATGAAATACCAGCGTTATATATATATATATCCCTGCCGCCTAACTACCACCTCCTCACCGATTACGCGTTACCTGCAAGTAGCGCCATACTTAATGAGTAACCACGAGTATTCATTATCTTAGCGCTTTTCCTCGAATGTTCCCTCCCCCTCGAATCGACCTCCCCTCTCTTGAAGACACTTTTCATTATTATAGTCAATCAATCAATCAATCAATCAATCAATCAATCAATCAATCAATCAAAACCTTTATTTATACACGATGACATTTAAAGCTTAGTAGCTTGAGGGGTCGTGTATAGGATATATATAATTATTACACAATACGTCCCTAAACATTGTAAACTTTACCTCGAACAATGCCTTCCCTTGTATAATCCCGCCTTATGGAAGCAGATTATTGCAGAAATTATGGTAAATGATTTACTAATAACAACATAGGATTTGAAGTCTTATCTTTGTAACCAGTATATCACTTGTCAAACTTACTGTATGACCGCTTCTCTCTAATCTAGGGAATAAAAAGAAGAAAAATTAATATGTCTTAAAGCCCAAACTCGATTAAAAAGGTCATGACGTAAAAGAGAGAAAGTTACCAAACTTTTAAATATGATACACTTAGTGCAGTCCTTACCGCTTGTTTTAGTTTTTTAGCTAGTTTTTTTTTAGTTTTGCGCTGCCTTAAAGGACAGCATTAATTTTACTACAAAAATAAATTGTAGATGGTGAATGTGGAGCTCGAACATGAAATAAGTAAAATTTTTTAGCTTTGTAATGAGCTTCGAACAAAAAAAAGATATTGGTCCAAGAAGGGAGTGGAACGTATGACCTTTCAGGAATTTGCTGATTACTGCAGCAAATAAAAAATTGTTTTGGGCGACGACGTCTTAATAATAGAACAATATAAATTATTTCCTGATCTGAAAACTTCGTAGTTTTGCTAAATGTTTATGCCTTGCTCCGTATAGCGATTCGGCTTTTACCCGTGAAAACACATAACCCTGCAAAAACAAAGTTGTACACTCAGATTGCGTTACGAGTTGTGTATCGAGCGAGGATAAAAGATGAATCCCGTATTTCCATAAACGTATGGTAACACGGGCGTCAGAACTCGAAACGGCTGTGGAAAACGTTATGGTAACACGTACATGTACAGAGCAAATACTCTGAGAACATGGGCAACTCAAATCTGTCGCCCAAGTACTGACTAGTCGCACAAGGCGAAAAAGAAAATTTAAGGGACATTAAACCTGAATAAATCATGACTTAAACTCATGTTTACTTGGTTTAAGTTGGCGTTTAAGTCACTTAAACCCAGATTTAATTTCGACTTAAAC
>Ga0126336_10000262_pt1 | contig 18769 bp, 26 predicted proteins | sample SidCmetagenome_FD_92530 | JGI IMG/M metagenome (GOLD analysis project Ga0126336, IMG submission 92530) | Coral microbial communities from El Islote,Puerto Morelos, Mexico - Siderastrea C C metagenome | ecosystem: Host-associated > Invertebrates > Cnidaria > Coral | place: El Islote,Puerto... | reverse complement strand
TCCCAGATTCCTATGCGACCCTTGGTCCGCCATTTTGAATCTCATGTTGCTACGCAACTCCACCATGTTGAATTCATTAACTCCCATGCTCCTTTGCGACCCCGGTCCGCCATTTTGAATCCCATGTTGCTACGCAACTCCGCCATGTTGAATTGAACCCTCACCCGCCATCTTTACCGTTTGTTTTTTCTAAGTTTCTAACCCTAAGTTTTCTAAGTCTTTTTTAAGTTTCTAAAGTAAGTAGTAGAAGAAGAAAAAGAAAGAGGTGCGCCGGCCGGGATTCGAACCCGGATACCTACCGATTTGAAACTCGAATTAGCTACCAGCGCATCTGTTGATAGAGACAGTGAAATTGATGGTACCCCTTCCATTGACCCTCATTTAGTATGCAAACCCTTTATATTTGACACTTGAATCACAATGTGATCCTTGTGGGACAAACAAGCACCCACGCGCATGCGCAAGTTTTGTACGCATGCGCTCAACACCAGACAGACTTGCCCAATCCCAAAGCGGTTGGAATTATCATTTGAATGACCTAAACCACTCTGAACCGGTCAAAAGCGGTTCAGATTTGAACCACCTATATAAGTTGTAACATTACCTTTCAATTCGCTGTAACATCATGGATTCTCAAGAGCTTAGCCAAGATAACGCGTTGCTGAATGCTGCTTACGATCAATTTGAAAATAACCGAGATGAAGCTTACTGGAAGGCTTTTCATGAAGAAAGACAACGTAAAATGAAGCACCAATGCCAGCTGTGTAAACGACGTTTTACCCTGCGATGTAATAGTGAGATGTGTTGTCAGCCTGAGAAACGTTTTCCCTGCCGATATTGTGGTGGAAACTTTACACGAAAATGGTATCAACAACGGCATTTACAGAAATGTGAGATGAGAAAAAACTACATTAAAAAATATGGAATCAACCCTGAGATGGAACCAACAGAGCAACCATCTACAAAACAAGAACCGCTTTCTGTTTTAAAGGCCAAGAAACGATCGAGATCAAACAGTCAGATGAACTTTGCTGCGCTCGTGCCATAGTCACAGCCAAAGCAAGAGTGGATAAGGATCAAGGATTTCAACGGAAAGCGTTCAGTGAATCTGACAAACCAGAACTTGTTATACTAAGGTGATGTTATCGCATCCTTGCCAGGATTGCTTAGAAGTAGCTATTGGTGTCGGTTTGAAACCTTATGGCCAATCTGGTAAACATTGTTGTGAAGCTGGTCAACCAGCCAACAAAAACAGAAGTTAATGGAATAAAAACTTATATTAAACACAACATGACAACAACACATTTTATTGAGTTAACCATTGAAAAAATAAATTCGTTTTTTGCTTAGGACAATGTTTTTTAGGTTTCTTATGAAACCCACAGTCACATCCAGGTTCAAATCCTATACAGATCAAGTGATCTGCTTTCGGGCAAAAGTAATGTTCCAAGTTCACAGAAGGAATGTTTAAGCGTTCCAAGAAGTCTCTTTCCAATGTTCCTCCTTTGTAGGCCACTACATTTTGATCTTCGGAACGATATCCCTAATACAATGTTCGCACTACACTGTCCACTAACTTCTGAGGAATGGCTTTTTCTTCTACAGCGGCTTCAAACGGTAGAGCATGGATTTGACTAAACACATAACCCACTGTTCGACGATCTTTCTTGTCCAAATCCGCATATCGCATTTCATGAGTAAAATGGATGCTGTTGGCTTTGCCTTGCATGTTGCACCATCCTAATTCCCGCACGATAAATGGTTTTCCACTGATTCGATAAGCATCCAAATCCAAAATAAGACACACATGGGATAAGCCTTCTTGTGATCGTTTCCAACAACCTGGTCTAAGTGCAACATCTTCTATCCTCTCTTGGGTGTTTTCTTGAATTCGTGCTTCCATGTTGAACAGCAAAAGTCTAATCCGACAATAAACCAACCACTAGTCAACTGTGGGTAGACCACCGGTTTGTCTTCGCGCTTTAACTGAACAGCAAAGGTTTCAAATCTGCTATCGTTCAAAAACACCACTTCTCTGCGGAACTTCTGGATGACTTCTGACATGGCTCAAAATGTTTTTATATAAGTTCACACAATAAACTTTGCTTAAACTTGTCCGCTTTGTGACACCGCGCTAGTCCGAACAGGTCTGAATTTGGGTCTCTCTTAAGCCCTAAGCGCTGTTGTGGTAACCGGTTCGAAGCGGCTGAAACCGATCAAGACAATTGATTGGAATTAGCATACTGGTATATTAGAAAGTGAACCACGCTGCTTCTCTGTTCGAAGTAACACCCCCAACCTGTTCAGATTGCTCTAGTTATTCTCATCATGGAAGATTCTCAGGATGCTGTTCTAAACCAAGCCATGGATGAGTATGAGGAGAGTATGCTGTTGAATGCTGTCTATGATCGCTTTGAAAGGCAGAGGGCTTTTCAATCTCGGCTTATTCAGCAGAGCGGTGGCTTTATTGATCGGAATCAACCTGGAAGGTTTGAATTTCAACTTCAACCTCACCAAGATCGTAATAGCGCCAGGATGGGAGTTCGCGAGCGTATTTTTCGCAATCATACGCGACAAACTGGCAACTTCATCGACAGGCCTCAACTGGTTCCAGCCTTGCAGGATGGTTTAGCGCGCGCTATTAATCAAGTGCTGGAGAATGATATGGCCGATCGTCTTTATTTTACGATTGGATCCAACCGTCTTAATCATAATTTTCAAGGATGGGGTCTTACTGCAGGAGAGTGGCGAAATGGCGGCAATCAGGTGGATACGATTTTCAACCGTTTATCGAATGCTTTGAATAGCAATGAACAATTTGAGATGAATGATTCGTTTGATGTGACCATCACCCGTGTTCGTCAAGCTCCACGTGGATCTGGGCATAAAAGAAAATTGAAACCAGGGCACCGTTCTACGAAAGTCATGAAGATGGCTAAAAAATCGATCATCCCGATCAAAAACTCCGACGAACTTTGCTGCGCTCGTGCCATAGTCACAGCCAAAGCTAGAGTGGATAAACACAAACATTTGAAAAACATTCGACAAGGTTATGGTAGGCAAAGGGAATTAGCCCTTCAATTACATCGCAAAGCAGGAGTACCTGAAGGAAACTGTGGGTATGCAGAACTGGTAAAGTTTCAGCAAGCTTTACCCAACTACCGTCTTATTGTGGTGTACGCAGATAATGCCTACGATCGTCGAGCGTTTTCTGGACCGGGCGCCAAACTGGATCTGGTGTTATTGCATTCTGGAAACCATTACGAAGTGATTACCTCCTTGCCTGGTTTCTTCGCTACAGGGTATGTTTGCGCTCATTGCCTTAAACCCCACGACAACATTGGAAAACATCGCTGTAATGTGGAAAACTCTTTTTGTTTAGCCTGTCGACAACCCAACTGTGTGGATTATTTGGAAGCTTTGCCTCAACAACGCAAACCGGAGCATCGTTGTCATTTCTGCCGCCGAGCTTTTTACGGGGAACAATGTTTTAACAATCATCTTAACCTGGATCGTCAGCATAAGAAGAATCCTGGAAACTGTGTGTGTTTAAATTTGCGCCGATGTGCTCAATGTTTCAAATTGGAGGATTCCTTTGAGAAAATTGCTCGACACAAGTGTGGTCATGGATTTTGCCCGTCCTGTGAAAAGTATGTGGAACTAGCAACGCATAAATGCTTTATGGAGGAGGAGGATGAGGAGGAAACCAAACCAACCCTTCATATTTATTTTGATATCGAAGCCATGCAGATCCATGGATCTCATGAACCGAACTTACTCATATGTGAAACGTATGAAGAGGAAGAACCCATTGAATTTCATGGAACTGGATTTGTGGCTGAATTCTTAGAATTTGTGGAGGAATGTACCGAGGAAGATGAACGTTCGGTCACCGTCGTAGCCTATAATTTTCAAGGCTACGACGGGTACTTTATTGTGAACAATTATTATGGTAACAATCAGATCATAGAACAAATCAGGAATGATGCCAAGTTGTTGGAAGTCCGTCATGACTCGGTACGTTTTATCGACAGTCTGTCCTTTTTTCAGATGCCGCTCAGTGCATTTCCGAAGACTTTTGGATTAACTGAACTTAAGAAGGGGTTCTTTCCCCATCTTTTTAATGTACCGGACAATCAGAACTATGTGGGTGAAATTCCTGCCAAGGATTATTTTATGGTAGAATCTATGAGTGTGGATGGCAAAAAAGAGTTTGAAAAGTGGCATGCGGAACAGCTACGAAACCATGTGGTCTTCGATTTCCAAAAAGAACTGGTGGAGTATTGTCGTTCGGATGTCAAACTGTTAAAACAAGGATGTATGGTGTTTCAGGAGAAATTTATGACCTACTCGGGTCTTAACCCTTTTGACAAAATAACTCTAGCCTCTGCCTGCAACGAGGATTTACGCAGAAACTGTTTGATTAAGAACGCGATTGCCTCGGAACCTGTCATGGGATGGGGTGGATCATCTGGCAATCAATCCAAAACGGCTCTTGAATGGCTACACTGGAAAGATCACGAACTGAGACAAACTGCTTTGAACGAACTCACGGAAGAAGACATGGAAGCTCATGACTTAATGGGATTAGCGTACCCGGATTATCCACATCCTGCCTACAGAAACTATGTACAACATGGAGGTAACGCGGGCGAATTCAAAATTCCCGAAACTAACTTGTATGTGGATGGTTATCATGAGGAATCGAACACGGTGTTTCAATTCCACAGGTGCTTCTGGCACGGATGTTAACGTTGTTTTCCTAATCGTCACGAGAAACATTTCCGACTGATGGATCGTACCCCTTATGAAGTGTTTGAAAAAACCAAGCAAATTACCCAAAAAATCAAGGACAAAGGATTCCATGTCGTGGAGAAATGGGAGTGGCGCCAGAACAAGTTAAACAATCAGGAGATTGCTGATTATGTGGACAAATTGGGGTTTGTAGCACCGTTAAACCCTCGAGATGCTTTTTGTGGAGGGCGGACAAATGCCACGAAATTGTATCACAAAACTTCACCTACGGAAAAACTACATTACATCGACTATACCAGTCTCTACCCGTACATTAACAAAACTGCGGTTTACCCGCGAGGACATCCGGTCATTATTTCTCAACCCGACACCAAGGATATTGATGGATACTTTGGGCTCGTGAAATGTCGTATCCAAGCGCCCTATGGGCTATATCATCCAGTTTTGCCGTTTCGTTCTCAAGGCAAACTGACTTTTCCCTTGTGTTCTCAATGTGTGGAAACGGAGATGCAAAAACCTTTATTGGAACGATCCGCTGTGTGTGAACATTACGAGGATCAGCGTTCATTTATTGGAACATGGTGCACACCCGAACTTGCTAAAGCCATTGAACTCGGCTATCAAGTGGAACATATATATGAAATCTGGCATTTTCCGGAAACACAGCAGGGATTGTTCAAAGATTACGTTAATAAGTGGTTAAAGTTAAGACAGGAGGCATCAGGCTGGCCTGAATGGTGTGGAGAGGACCCTCAGAAACGACAACAGTATGTGGATGATTACTTGGCCAAGGAAGGAATACAACTGGATCCAGCCAAGATCGAATTTAACCCCGGACTTCGCTCACTCGCAAAAATGATGGTCAATTCGATGTGGGGGAAATTCGGACAGAATTTAAATAAGACTCAAGTCAAAGTGTTTTCCGACCCCATCGTATTCCACGAATTCTACACAAGTGCATGTGATCAATGACAATATGGTGGACGTCCATTTCAAGAACAAGGCAGAAGATGTGGCGATTAATCCAAACCTCAATATCTTTGTGGCAGCGTTCACCACATGCTGGGCCAGACTTAGACTGTACGAGGCGTTGGAGCTCCTAGGCGAAAGGGTTGTTTATTATGACACTGATTCTGTGATTTACATGGAAGATACCGCCAACCCCGAACAACCCCAACCTATTCTGGGGGACTATTTAGGTGATTTTACCTCGGAACTGAAGCGGGATGATCATATTACGGAATTTGTCAGTGGCGGACCCAAAAATTACGGTTATCAGATTTTACGTGGAAAAACAGAGTGCAAAGTGAAAGGGTTCCGTTTGAACAGTGAGGGATACCAACAATTGAACTATGAACTCATGAGAGATAATGTCATCGCCGAAATTCAACATCCTCAGGAAAAAGCACGAGAACACCAAGTGGTGAAATCTTTTCAAATTAACCGCAACGCCAAGGATTTTACTCTGGAAACCAGACCAGACTACAAACAGTACAAACTCGTCTACGACAAACGGGTAGTGAGCCCCTTTTCCTTTATGACCTACCCGTATGGTTACTTTAATGGGCGCTAAGAATGATAAGATCAGTTCGGATCAAGTCGGTTTTAGCATAGCTTTTGAGGTTTTTTATTACTTGTAAATAGGTTTTTATATAGAATTAGGATGTTCATCCAACCGAGAGAATTATTACTTGTAACTGTTTTCTCAGAATTGTAAATTTCTAGAATTGTTCTAGGAATAAAAGTGTTTTTGGTAGAGAAAAACAAGACTGGTTTATATTTATTATTATATTTTTAATCGTTTTTTGGCTTGCATGATTCGTTTTACAACACGTTCTGGGAGGATTTTCTTGCCGGGTAAACGATCAATGGCTTTAATCATTTTAGTATCGGCTTTCCATTTCTTGGTTAAATCATTCCCTGCTTTGGCATAATCAATATCATGTTGTTTGGCAATCTTATCCAATCGATTAATCCCAGGATCTCCTCGTTTGAGTCTTTTTTCCAACTTGGTCCCAGGCCCCAAATATTGATAACCAGGCCAATGAAATTCAATGCCTGTTTTGGCTAAAGCTTTTTGGATATCCACCGCTCCACCTTTCAATCGCTGTCTTCGTACTCGAGTTGTCTTCTTAATTTTCGACCGGCTCCCCAATCTACCCATCCTGGTTGTGGTTGAAGTTTTTCTACTTCGGTTTGCCGTTTTCGTTTTTTGGGTTTAGGGTTGGTAGTATCAGGTCGCGTTGGTAAAAGTCTTCTTGGTTTGGACCCTTTGGGTGGAATGGTAGGTTTTGGGGTGGTAGGAGTGCCTTTATTATTTTTTTGACCCATTGATCGACAGGTCCTGTCACTAAATCTTCTTCTTCAGGTGGAGCACCTGGTCCCACTTGAGGGCCTTGCCGAATGCGTTTAGTGAGTTTGGTTAATTCTCGACCCATCGGTTTAATCTTAGCATTCACCAACGCAGGAGGTAATCCTGATTTTGACAACACTTGTTTCTTGGCAGCCAATTTAGCGGCTTTCGTCAATTGAGCATTTTCGGTCAATTCTCCTTTCCAATGCTGAATCAACTCCTCCATCTCTGCTTTGGGAATCATGTAAACTTCCTCCATGTTGACTTCCAAATGTTGTGCTTTTCATTTAAGGTCTCTTATTTAAACACTGACACAAGAGGGTGTAAAGCGTGTTAAACAAACTTCGACCCGATTGTTGCAGTAATAGGTCTCGACGTTTTTTCAAAGAATGACTTCGTTTACTTAAGCCTCGCAACATGTCTTTATGAGGTCGGAGTTTTCGCATGAGTTCTGGTGTGACAGGAATTCTGTTTTTCAAAAGGTTTAAAACCAATTCACTGATCGCATTGATTTGATCGGCATTGGCATGTTGTAACAGATCATGTCGTTTGTTTCGATTGGCTTGAGTCAACACCGATTGTAAAAAGGGCAGTTGGCGTTGTAACCTTCTCATCGTCGTCTTTGTCGATAATGACGAATATTGTCGGTGATGCCTTTTAAAGCTTGACTACCCAATTTCCCCAAAGCAGTGGTAAAAGTGGGAGCGGGTCCAGCTAAAAAGTAAGAAGCCCCTTCAGCTATTTTATCGACTAAACGTGGTTTTCGTCGAATGAGAGCGCCACCTCTTCTTCGTTTGGTTTTTCGCTTTCTTCTGGTTCGGATCGCCATGTTAGTGATTTTATAGAGGTGTCTTGGCTTTTATAGCTATCCACTTCACAGGGTTGATACGTTTGTTGATAGTGTTGCACACAGAGTTTAGGTAATGGGGGTGTTAAATCCACAATGACCTCATCCAAAATTGACATTTTTAGTACAAAACTATCTAACCCATCCGAAGGACATCCTCGTTCATAGCTTGGTAGTTCAATCAAAGCTTTGGCATAAGTGGTATAAGCAAATTGATTCATCTGTAACTTATGACGATATTGTTTAAAATCGTTCCATCCTTTGACGAAGGTGCCAACGGCCGCTAAACAAGCCACTAAAACAGAATTTTTTAACACAGGACCTACAATCATACCTGTAGCCAATAACAACAAGGCCAATCCATTCAAACAAGTATCAAACCATTTCAATCGGGTCCATTGGTGTTTGTAACACCACCATTGTCGATGGTAAAAACTGAACAACACATTCAATCGTGAATCAACCATGCTTTCCGTTTTAAAGTCCACATCAACTCACGAAAATAGGTTTCGTTGTACTCCCTAATGATATGATCAAAGGGTTGTCGTTGTTGAATCATTTTATAGACTTTCTGCATGGTCGGATAATCCAAATCTTCTTTGGACATGGTTTTCAAATATTCAGCTACTACTGTTTCCAAACGGTTAGGGTTCTTCGTATACATTTGCATATTTACCCGTTTTGGGGTTTTTCACCAACCGCACTACTGTACCCTTCTTCGGATGAGTCCAAAATGCTTTGCTAGTCAGTCCAATAGGACCTATAAACGCTTGTTTGGCAATATCTCCTTTCCAAAACCGATCAAACACAGGTTTCGTAGAAGGAATGGCTTTTTTCGTCAACTTTTCAGCCCATTTAGCTACCGTCAAAGGGTTGACACCGCCTCCTTTTTGAAAAGTTCGAGTCCATCCTTCATCGTTGAGTATATGAGCATACAATCGATGTTGATCGGAAGAAGCAGGGTGTAAATCCATCAGCATGTAACCAAAAGGTTCACTGGTCACATAATGAAATGTATCCAAACACTCTTTCCAATCGGTAGGAAAACATTGGAGCAACACATTGCGAACCCCCAATTGATCTCTCGGATTCTTGAATGCTATAATATAATGAGCATTTCTGGAAATACTCTTGGCATATTTACCCACAGGAAACATATCCTGACACAAGTAAATAACCGTCACATCTTGATGATGGGATTGTTTGGTAAAGAGATCCAACACTCTTTTATCCCCTGAACCTTCATCCATCAAATCATCCAACACTAAAATCCCTTGACCTCGAGGAAAGCAATCGACCAACTCTTGATAGTCGGGAATCCCTTCATGAAACTTGATGCCTTTGGCTTGCATCTCTTCGAATTTGGGGTTGCCATGCCCCATAACAATAATGTATGGCTACTGGTGGTGTTTCGAACAAATCGAGATTATCCACCAGTAATTTTTGGGTAAACCCCGTTTTTTCCACAACCGGAAGGACCTACCACCAAAATGGAGGAAGGGGTATGAAACCGAAACGCCATGACTCAGAAAATGACCACAAAGTATCGTACACATCTTTATTTATAGGCCTTACAACTTTGCTGACCGCCCAAGGGCATGTCATTGACAATCGAATGAATCAATCCTTTAAGAATCTCACCGACTTGGTGATCATTTTTGACACGATCGTATTGAGAAAAGAAATTAACAAAATCTTGGAGAGTACCTCCTTGAGCTTTTAGTTTTAAATAGAGCAAAGCATAATGTCCACAAGCTTGACTAAAAAACCCTTGAAGTGATCTTCCATTAGTGACTACATATTTCCATTGGGTCATGACCCAATCTTTTAAGGGTTTGGCTTGAGGGTAAGTGTCTAGGGGTAAACCATAACTATCCATCACTTCACGCACATTGTTTTCAGTCCACAGAGCAATCCAATGTTGCCCTGGTTTATCTTCAGGATCCGTATTGACGATATAGGCTCTAGGTTGGGTTTTGATAGGGTATTTGGGTAAACCATCACAAGGTACGGTGCCGTAAAACACAGGTTTCAAGCAAGGATCTTCTCTAGCTAAATAGGTCAATTGTTGATCTGTCAAAGCCACATGTTCCATCTCTAGTGCTGGTAAATGTCATACAACACAGCCCCGTTCTTGTCCACTTCAATCAGGTTTTCAAACTCAAACTCACCGTAAACGATCACGGTGATATTGTTACCCGGAGCAGCTCGGAACTCCAATTTAAGCTGCAAATCTCCTGACTGCTTGGGGTTGAGGTTTCGGCTGTCAGCACACCCATTGGCTACATTGTCATACATGAAAAGGGTGCAACCTTTGTCTTGCCCCCAATCTTCTTTTTCGACCATGTTTCCTTTCAGCTTACACCAGGCACCTGAGGCTTGGAGATATCGAAAGTAACCCAACAAATCTTTGCTAGAGTCATTTCCAACCAGCTCGAGGGTTTCATAAGGGTATTCTTCTCCTTTAACAATCTGTTTGATTGAAGTCAAACCAAATTTCTGAAAGCAAAACGGATCTCGGGTCACATCCCCATTGAAGGCTCGACTGTCCAACAACCCCACAATCATTCGATCGGGGACTCGGTTTTGGAACAAATCTCGAATTTCCAAGCGGTTCAAGGTGCTTTCCCTGCTAAAGGTACGAATTTCACTTCGTACGGTTGGGTAGACAGCTACCGCATCTTCTTCATGTCTTTTGGAAGCCAGATTCATGTGGATGGCTTCATTGAGTCTGAGCTGACACAGATGAAAGCGAATTTTGACATCCTCTTCTTTAAATCGACCGGCTTTACCAACTCCATTCAGAAACAGCCTAGGGCTATTGAAATGAAATTTGATCTTGATTTCTACCCCTGGAACCATCACTTTACCAGTGTGAAACACTTCTAGATGAGGTTTAAACACCAGAGAACGAGTCACACCCCCTGCATACTCGGCTGTTTCAGCTTTCATAGCAGCCAACATGGCTTTGTGATTCGCTAATAAGTTTTGATAGTCAGAATGTCCAGCCCCCGAATTAGCACTAGTGTCTGTGTTGTTAGCGGTCCATTCAGCTGGGGAATCCACTTGGTTGTACCATCCTTGGACTCCCAAGACAGTTTTACCATCATTTCGGTCAAAGTTGATTAGGGTTTCCAAGTAAGCTTTGTAATGATAGGTGTCCGATTGTGGACTAATCAGTGTACCATTCAGGTGTAGATCCACTTGTTTCAGAATAGTGTGAGCCAAATTGTTGACAGGCCACAGTTTTTCGTTAGCTACAATGTTGCTATTGTCGCTCTTTTTCAATCGTAGTTCCATGGTAAAGTAACTTCGCCCCAGATCCACAAAACTCTCCAACCCAGGCACGATAAATTCCATCGGGTTAATACCCGTGGTGGTGGGTTGGATGGTAACCATACGATAGGCATCGATGCTATTGTCGGTTGGGGGTACTTTAAAAAGATGGAGGGCTGAGTTAACCACGGAAGCCATGGTGAAAATGACTCTAGGAACGTTTTCTTCTCTTTTTATAGCGTGCCAAAAGGTGAGCTAAATCATAGCCCGGAGGTTTAGCCAAAGCAGAACCTAACCATCCTCCACTTTGTGTTTTGATCCATTTCAAGGGTGGAGAAAGTCCTTTAGAACCTACCCTGGTTTGAGGTCTAGAACGAACAGGTTCCATGTTGTCTTTCAATTCGGTTATACTCCAAAAATATCACGAGCTCTTTTGACTTGTTTAGGAAATAAGGCTGTAGCCACTTGAACGGCTTCTTTGACTTTAGGTTTTTTCAATATTTTACCCAATTCTTTGGTCAACGCTTCTTCTGCTTTTCGCTTGATACCTCGTTTCAGCCCTATTTTCAAACCTCGAACGGTATTACTGGGGAGTTTGAGTGGGTTGCGGGTTTTTATAGCTCCTTTCAATCCTCCTTTGATCGTTTCTTTGAACACACCAGCACCTTCTTGATCATAAGACTCATCGGTTTGGAACCGTGTCAAACTTCCTCCACGCATGATGATGGTTATCTGATTTTTTTGGTTCGCTTACTCTTTTTATACTTCTTTTCCTCATGATCTAACCATTTTTTAGTTTGATGACCAACAGCTGTTCCAAGAGCAGCTAAAGCGGCTGTTTTTCCTACAGCCACTAAAGCAGGAACCACGGTTGCTAGAGGTACAACACCTCCTTTTCTCTTTCTTCGTCGAATAGCTGGCATGGTTTGATGGTTTAGTCTTTGTCTTCCCTTTTAAAGTGTAGGGTCACAATGGAATGACCCGGTCCAAATTGAACCAAATCTTCACCAGCTCCAATGGTTTCCGCTATTTGAATCTCAATGATTTCCATCACTTGGTTTCGTACCGGTAGATACTGTACATGTAACGGTTCAAAATACAGGCTACCTCGGGCTTCTCGATGATACTTGATTTCTCGTAACAAATCCGTCATACGGTTACCCACCATCGTGCTGGTACCCACATCCGAGTACACATGGAGGGATCGTGTGGGTTCTTTGACCACCAATCGAAACGCTACATTCAAGTGGGCAAATTTCCAACTCACTCGCATACTAAGATAAATCCATGTCACTTGGTTCTGATCCGTTCGGCTGGTGTAATACAAGGGGTCCAATGTTCTCGTTGTTCTCCAATCGTATTCATTTTTAGCAGGTACTCTTCCATTAGGATAGATCATCAACAAATTGGGTCCTATGGTGAAACCTCCACCTGCATTTTCTTTAAACCAACCCATTTTCAAAGCCAAATGTTTGTTAACGGCGACATGAGGCATATAATCTAAACCCGCTAAAGGAAGGATGATTCGTCGTGCCACACTGCTATTATCTAGCAATAAATCCTGGTTTTCCCATTTAAACAAGGGGCATGTGTTTTTACCATTGTCCACGGCTTTGTAGCCATAGTAGCGCCAAAACAATTCGGTAAATCTTTTGTCAAACCATTTCAGAGCCTTTTTCATAAAACTGACTCCATCCACCACGGAGATATCATCTTGAATGGTTTTGAGAGGCAAATTTTGTGTTTCAAGCCGTACATTATCGTTGGTATCCACACGGTAACAACCCATACCCATGATATCTTCACCGACAGGGGCTAAACCACTCAAATTGAGTGTGGTATCAGGGATGGAGATGGAACTCAACCCTACTTGCCATCCTTCACCACCCAATCTTAAAGGTTGGGGTAAGCGGATTTTGAACCCATTGGCTTGATTGTTAGGAAATTCTTGACGATTAGCATGACTAGGTAATGTCGCGTAAAAAGACATGATGCAACTAATTCCTGGGTTGTGATAACACTTTTATTTAACCTTTTTTAAAGTGAAGAGTTACAATCGAATGGCCTGCTTTAAACTTGACCAAATCTTCTCCTTCTCCTATGGTTTCAGCAATTTGTACTTCTATGATATCTATGACTTGATTTCTGACAGGTAGATATTGAATATGGGAGGGTTCAAAATAAATCTTGCCTCTTCCAGCTCTTTGATACTTGATTTCTCGTAACAAATCGGTCATACGATTGCCAACCATAGAACTTCCACCCACATCCGAATACACATGCAAGGACCGTGTAGGTTTTTTCACCATTGTGCGGAAAGCTGGATTGAGGTCGGTGAATTTCCAACTCACCCTCTGACTTAGAAAAAACCAAGTAACCCCATTATTATCCGTTTGGTATCTCATATACAAGGGGTTTCCATCTTTATCGCGAAAATCAGTCAATCCTCGAGAAGGCACCGTGTTTTCATGGTACATGATTTGTAGATTGGCTCCTGGTTCCCATTTGTTTTACCAGTCTGTTCGAATCCACCCCATTTTCTTACCCAACACAGAATTGAAAGCAAAGTGTGGTAACGGATCTGCTACACCTGGAAATCGAACTCGAACGACCTTGGCATTGTCGAGAACCAAATCTTCGTTTTCCCATGTAAACTTGAGACAGGTGTGTTCCGTTCCATGTTTTTCCACCGTTTCATAATCGCGTCTAAAGTCTTGACTTTGTTGTTGCGCCAACCATCGTAAATAGGCTTTCATAAAACTAACTCCATCCACGATAGAATCATCGTCTTTCAATGCATCCATGGTCATATTGTGAAATTGGTAAATAAGGGTAGCATCCTTTTTCTTTCTAACACAAGAGGTTCCAAAGATGGGTTGATTATAGGGTACAATGTGACTCAAGTTGAGACCCGTATCAGGCATCGAAATAGAACTGAGCCCCACTTGCCATCCTTCTCCGGGTAATCGGAGTGGATGCGATAAACGAATCTTGAAGCCATTGGCTTGATTGTTGGGAAATTCTTGTCGATTGGCATAGCTAGGTAGAGTGACATACATTATTGAATGTCTTCGGTTGAGATCCAACTATTGTACTTGTCAGGCCACCCTTTCCATTTGACCAACAGTTGATTTTTTCGACGTTTAAGTACTTTTTCCACACGAAAGATGTCAGTCACATACACTTTTTGTAAATCCTCTTCATAAAAAGTGCCTTCCACAGGGGTTTCATCCCACTCACGAATTTTATAAGCAGGTAAAGGTCCTGGCAACACGCGATGCACCACAAACACTTCTTCAGTCCAACCGGGTAAATAAGCTTTTTGAAAGGTGCGATAAATCTTGTTCAACCGGACCAAATCTCCTACTTTCAAAGTGGGTTTTCTCTTCTTTCTCTTCTTCCCATACAAAGTGTTCCAAACTTGACTTTCATTTTTCTAAGTCACTTGATCGGGCGCCATACCAATACTACGATATTTCGTGGCATTATAACCCTTGAACAAGTCGGGTAAAATGTCAACAAATGCTAATGTGTTGGCAGCTGTAAAATAGCGATACAACCGTTGTTTTAAGGTTCGATTAAACCGTTCCACCACCGAGGCTTTGGCATCACCCTTGGTCGAAAAATGATGAATGTCTTTTTCTTTCAACCAGGTTGTCACTGTCTTGTTGTAAAATTCTTTACCTTTATCCGTTTGTAAACGGTTGGGTTTTCGACCTTGCTTGACTATGGACTCCAGGGCTTTGACAATACTAGTTCCTGTTTTATCTTTTAAAGGTTCAACCCAAGCATATTTGGATAAGACATCAATCACCGTGAGTAAATATCGAATCCCTCGGTTGTATTTGGCTAGATTTTGAACTTCCACTAAATCTGCTACCCACTGATCATCGATCGTACCTACCACCACGGGTAAGGTAGGAAATCGTCTTCGTCGAGGTTTGTGTAAGGTGTAAGCCAAATCTTTTTTCAACAGATTTTGAGCGGTTTTGAGGGGAATCTTGTAGGCTTTGGCAAAGCGCTGAATACCCCCTAAACTACCTGGAGCCGCGGGATTGTGATATCGTTTTAGCAAGGCTTGAGCTACGGATACTTTTTTGACTTGCTTTTTTCGAGGTGCCATAATGTGTTTTCCAAAATGAAGAGGGAAGGAATGCGATGAGTCTTTTGTATCTTTTGGAACCAACGAAAAGCGTTGCGGTAGGATTGTAACCACAGAACAAACACTACCCAACGGTAGAGGTTCACTTCTACATGGGTCTCTTTAAACACTTCCAAAGGGTTTTCGTGTTCAAAATAAGGTGGAATAGGAATTTTGTCACCCTCCTGTAGGTCATATAATTGATGGCAAAGATATTTTTGGCTTTCCCACTGTAACCAACCTAGGAGAGAATCAACTACTGACCACAGTAAACCAGCCATAATTCAACTGAGATTTATTGACAACATGACTAGTATTTATACATCATTTAAAAGAATCCAATCTGATTATACCACTTTTTCAGGTCTTCAGGCATCTCATAGTCATAATTTTAGCAAGGAGTTCTTAGAGTCTTTGGTTTTTCCCAAGTGGTGTCAAAAGCAACTGTCTCTTGTCTTTTTTCAAAGTCGGCTAGGTTCTCACTGTATTTCGCCGGTGGTGGAGCTGGTGGTAAATCATGCATTAACCACTGGTAAATGTTCAGAGGATCCTTTTGCTCCTGAATGGGTTCATCCGCCCAACGGAAGAACCTGCATCGGTTGGTAGGCTTGTGGCGGCAGCAAAGATACATCCGCTCAGGATTTTTGGCAGAGTGACTTTGTTGTAGAGCGGGAAGGAATCCGCAGAAACACAACAGTTCTCCCCATCGATCATAAATGTCAGGATGCAGTTGCTTGTAAACCTCTTTCATGTAGGTTTCTGCTTGATCTTGACCCACCACCGAGATCAGACAAGGTTGTGTAGCACATTTCATCAGGTTGTATCCTTTAGCATTAGGAACTGGCACCAATCGTTCTAGATGAAAGGGACACACCATCTGATCCACTTTACTTGGTGATCGGAAATGATTGCTTGAGAGTTCAAGTTCAGCCTCCACAATTTCTCCTTCTTCTGCTGGAGTCATGCTTTGAATGGCTTTCTCCGTTTCCTCTGTTTCGGCTCTAATTTCTTCGACCATCGCATAGACTTTTGGATCATAGGGTCCGATTTTTGTCATGTGTTGGATCGACTTAGATGTTTCCTCTGTTTTCTGCTGCTTCTTTTTGGGTGCAGTTAGCACATCTGCTTTTCTCTTCTTCTTTTCGTTTGGAAAACCCGGGCTTTGGAAGATAGTCGACATTTGGACCATACGTTTCAATCCATCCTCTTCATTCACTTCAGTTTTCTCCATCGGTTTTGACTTCTTGTTTTTTCCAGATTTACACTTGCGAGAAGGTTCTGCTGACATGGTGGTCAAGTTATGATCTGAGTGTTCTGAACGAGGGATTTTATACAGAATCAAACGTATGACGTCAAGTCTCTAAGGAGCCTTTGCCCAAGCTTGTCTTATTGTTCTCCTCAAGACATGTTGCTGCTTGTCAATGACGTCAGGCTCTTAAGGGAATGGTTCTATTGTCATCGTCTGAACTTGCCCCCAAATTGTCTGATGACGTCATGTCTCTAGAGGGTTAGTTGCCTGAGCTTGCCAAAACCCATGGGTTTTGTCTTATTGTCCCAGTCCGAACTTGCCTTAGCTTGCCTTATTGTCATGGTTGGTGACGTCATAGATTCGATCGCTTATAAAAACTGTGCTTTACACATGTTTGAACTAAACATGAACATGAAGTACGAGATGGAAGAGATGCAGTTGGCGATCGGATGTGAACATGTGCTTTATTCCTGTGGAGATATTGGTTTAGACCAAATTGCTGAAGAAATGGCTGATCAAACTGATTGTGGGACCAAATCATCCTCGAGCTAGATTCAACTCACCTGCCACGGTAGAATTGTTGATACAAGCCAATGAACCCATCAAGAAGGCAGCTTTCATCCTTGGAAGAGAAGTGCCTTCACATCACTACACACTCTCGTTGCTGCAAAGGAAATACCATATTGCTCGCAAAGCCAAAACCATTTCTGCGGTTGGTGTGTTGGAATTAAATCGCAAAGAAGTCAGAGGTGGAACAGGATGGACTGTCCAAATGGCCTTAGATCAAGGAAAGAACGTGTTTGTGTTCGGTCACATGACTCAAACTTGGTTTCATGCGGATACCTTCTACGATGTGGATCCTGCTACCAATTTGTTAAAGTTGGAAACCAGATTCAGACCGTGGGGAAAACTACCCACCTTGGATCAAAGCTCTGCAGTGATTGGGCTACGCATTGTGGGTGAAAAGACCCAAGAGGAAGTCAAGAACTTGTTCCATCGAACCTTCTGCAGTCCTGAGAACATTGAAGAAGTCAGAAAAGAATTGGAAGAGTTACATCTATGAAGCGTGTGAGATTTTGTGACCAGGTGCAGATTTATCATCCTGTTGGAACTCGAACTTTATTACGATTAGAACAAATGGCTTGTAAGCCAACTCCGCAAGACTTGAGAAAAGCGAATGTTAAGGTAATCAGTTTACCTGGTAAAAAGACTGAACGTTTAGTGAAAAGACTTATGCAATGTAAGAAGTGAAGAGGGTACTCTTCACACAATCTATCATTTAGATTGTCAACCATAGTTGCTTTTTATGCTTAGGTTTACCGTTTTTCAGTTATCATCCATCGTTGCTTTTTATGTTATCTTCCTTCAGGATGTAATAGGATATTTAATCATCGTTAATTTTTTATTTCGAAGCCGAAGTACTGTGACACATCGGTGTGTCCCGGTTGTGAGATGAACTTGGGATGCCCGATCGGGTGTTCAGACGTTTTATTCACCACGTGTAGTCAATGTAGTGGATTCTTTCATTATCCAATAGTTCCTCTGATAGGAAGTTGAAGGTTGTAATAAAATTTGATGGCAGATATAAAAAGATGGCTGGTTTTCTGACTACAAAAAAGTATGACCCTGCCAGGATTCGAACCTGGAAGCCCTGATTCGTAGTCAGATGCCTTATACATTGGGCCACAGAGCCCTACAAGGGTTAGAAATTGTATTCGCAAACAAATATATAGGAGAGTTTTACCAATACAAAATAGGGCTGAGTCATACGCATGCGTACAAAACTTGCGCATGCGCGTGGGTGCTTGTTTGTCCCACAAGGATCACATTGTGATTCAAGTGTCAAATATAAAGGGTTTGCATACTAAATGAGGGTCAAAGGAATGGGTACCATCAATTTCACTGTCTCTGTCAATAGATGCGCCGGTAGCTAATTGGCATGTCTTCTAGTTTCAAATCGGTAGGTATCCGGGTTCGAATCCCGGCCGGCGCACTTCTTTCTTTTTCTTCTTCTACTACTTACTTAGAAACTTAAAAAAGACTTAGAAAACTTAGGGTTAGAAACTTAGAAAAAGCAAAGGGTAAAGAGGGCGGGTGAGGGTTCAATTCAACATGGCGGAGTTGCGGAGTTGGGATTCAAAATGGCGG
>Ga0126336_10000261_pt1 | contig 18773 bp, 18 predicted proteins | sample SidCmetagenome_FD_92530 | JGI IMG/M metagenome (GOLD analysis project Ga0126336, IMG submission 92530) | Coral microbial communities from El Islote,Puerto Morelos, Mexico - Siderastrea C C metagenome | ecosystem: Host-associated > Invertebrates > Cnidaria > Coral | place: El Islote,Puerto... | reverse complement strand
TACTTAGGTTCACCTTGGCATTTCCAATTAAGTCACTGAAGGTTACCTAAAATTGCCTAAAGTCGCTCAAAATCGCCCAAAGTCGCCTAAAGTCGCCCCAAATCGCCTTAAATCGCCCAAAATCGCCCGTAATTTTGGACAAAATAAGCTAAAATCGCCTAAAGTCGCCCAAAGTTACGGCGACTTTCGGTCCCAGAGTTGGCTTCTGAAACCACTGATCTTCCATGTGTGTTCATCCGAATATTGCTTAAGTCTATTTTCAAGAGCAATCACCCTCTCTTCGTGTTTTCTTGTAGTATCTTCAAACCTCTGTTCAAGTGATCTTGTGATCTTTTCGAACTTCTCCAGCTTCTCTTTTGTGTCATATAATTCCACTTGTGTGTTACGCAACTGTTCTTCAGTTTTGTTTAACTTTACACAAGTTAAGTGAAGGTGTAACCTCACGTCAGTTTGAAGATGCTGTTCAACCTCTCCTCGCTGAACCTGCAGAGAAAAATTATCACTAGTTACATTTTAAAATTGTGATGAGTAGCATGTGGCGCTGTACTCTGTGAATGAATATTACTTCACCCAAGTCATTATTACTCAGTTTAGTACACAGACAAGTCACATGTTCTTGGTTAACAGTCTCCTGACAGAGTTTTTAAAGTGAATTGTTGATTCGGTGGCCTAGGGCCTGTTTGGCTTGCGATGCCGCACCCATCGCGGGGCCAGGAGAAAAGTCTCACATGCGAGAATTTGAGCTTCGGCGCTTCGCATCTCCTTTGCAAAATTTTAAGGGAAAAAAAGAAATTGTTTTGCAGACTACTACCTTTCAGTACAGTGATGATGACTCTTGAAACGTTTTTTCAATAACAGTATCTACGATAAAATGTTACGGCCTAAAAATTACCTCTTGTGTGCAGCCCATCTGAGCAAACGGGCAGGAAATTATTTTCAGCACACAATCCTTCTCAATATGGGCTGCAATCTGTAATAAGAGGACGTTATGGAATGGTTAGTACAGTCAGCTCTCTCTTAATGCCGTTTTTCATTCATTTTACTGTAACTAAACTCTCTATAAGACGAACACCTCTCTAAGACGGCAGATATGTCCAGAAATGCACGCAACAAAGAAAATGGCAAATTTGACACAATATCGCTATCGATTTTGATAAAAGGGGAATAAATGGGAGAATTTGGTGAAAGTAACAATTTGACGACATTTCGCCGTTATATCTTAGACTTGAGACAGTGAGCGAAAGAGGGGGGTAAACGGAAAGCGGCGAATTCGACGAAAATGGCGAATGTGGCGAAAGTGACGATTTGACGGCATTTCGCTATTAAGTCGTAGATTTGAGACAGCGAGCGAAAGGGGAGGGGGTATCCGAAAACAGGCGAATTCGACGAATATGGCGAATTTGGCGAAAGTGACGATTTGACGACATTTTGCCGTTAAGTCTTAGAGTTGAGACAGCGAGCGAAAGAGGGGGGTATCCAAAAACCAGCGAATTCGCGAAAATGGCAAATTTGACGAAACAAAGTGACGATTTGACGACATTTTGCCGTTAAGTCTAAGATTTGAGACTGCGAGCGAAAGAGGGGGGTATCGGGAAAGTGGCGAATTCAAAGCATATCAAACTTATTCCATACAAAGTTGAACATTTGCTAAAATCGATCCCAACCCTCCAGATAGCTCACCTAACATGCGCAGTGTAATTAACTCGCGAGGGATTTCGCAAGCGTGACCTGTTTACATGTTTTCAAAATGGCGGACGGGAAGGCGAAGCGGGAGCGCAAGACTCCGAAGAGGTTTATTGATGAAATTACAGCTACTAAGCCAAAGAATAACAAGAAAGTGAAAACTGCGGATAGGAATCTTTATGCAGTGGAGATAACGGAGCTTGACAAAGCGATAAAAAGAGTTAAAATTCATTTCACTGAGTACAGTGAAAAGTTTGACGAGTGGAGGCCATGGGACGAAATTTAGCCAGTCATACGATTAGAACAAATGTCTCACCCGACGGATGATGGACGGATTTATAGAAACGGCATTATTATTTCATTCAGACTGGATCTCGAATCGAGAGTCAGCTGCACAAAATTGCCATTTTACGCAAGAAAATCCTCGATAACCGTTATCATTTACCTGTTTACGAAAAGGTTAAAGATTTAACTTTTATAATCTGAGGGTAAGAGAATGATTCCTTCGCTCAAAGAGCGGAGAGAAGGGAAAATGTTTCAAAATTCTAATTCTCGTGAGTCGGCCAGTTCACAGCTGGGGTCACGCAATTTCTCATAGAGCCTTTTGTTAAGCGTGACTTTGATATGAAGTGGCGAATTTGGCGAAAATGACGATTTGACATTTTGCCGTTAAGTCTTAGGTTTGAGACAGCGAGCAAAAGAAGAGCCTATCGGGAAAGCGGCGAATTCAACGAAAATGGCGAATTTGGTGAAAGTGACGATTTGACGACATCTCGCCGTTAAGTCTTGGATTTGAGACAGCGAGAAAAAGAGGGGGTATCCGGAAATGCCGAATTCGACGAAAATGGCGAATTTGGCGACAGTGACGATGGAACGACATTTCACCGTTAAGTCTTGGTAAGAGGTATTGCTTGTATACCTTGTTCTTTAAATGTAACTGCACAATAAAGTGGGCATGTTTGAAATTAAAAGTTTGTAGTGAACTCATCATTCACACAGCTTCCATTACCAATAACTTGTTTATTAAAGTTTCATATCCATACTTGTGTAATAACAAGGTATTCCACTACAAATGCCAGTGGCAAATAGAGTGGAGGGACCTGGCGGGCCCTCCACCCCCCTTATTTTTGGATTTATCTGAGGCCCGCAGTGCTGGGGGGCTGAGATACTTCATACTTTTTTTTAGATCATCCCTCCTTACTTCTAGGTCTGGATCTATCACTGCATGCAGCCGTATTTTATGCTAACTTTTTAGGGTTCTGCAACCCCCCCCCCCCCTGGCCCCTCCCTTTATACAGAAGGACCTGCTAAATTTCACTTCTAAAATATTCCAGTAAGAATGAAGAAAAAGAATGCAAAGAATGCAACCATTAAGCAACCAAACACTAGTTACGATAAATATTAATATGTTCTTGAGACACCCATGGTGGTATGCTATTAAATTTTTTAGATGAACTGTGGTGAGCTTGGGACTATCAAACCCATATCTGAAGCCACTTGATGTTACGGTTTTGGAACATTTGCAAAAAATCACATTTTATGACACTGGAATTCGAATCCAGTTTTCTTTTGCAATCTGTCTTTAAATTCAGATAGGATAAAATGTCAACATGAACAAATGCTGTTTCTATGTAACAATATTTAACTTCGTTGAATGTGTGATTCTGGTAAATACCCTACCAACCCCTTGGTGAGTCATTGGAAATTCCAAGAGCTGGGTTTCTTAAAATCCAAACTTTTAAAGCAAAAAATCTGAATCTAAATTGGAATTTCCAGATCAGAAGAGGTGGGTTCAGAGCAAAAACCAAACCCAGTGGGTAGGTATGGATATTTCTGGGAACAACACACTGCAAAAAAAATCTCAATTTCGGTTATATTGAAAAGACTGACGAATCATTCGATCACTCTTTTGGTTAGGTCATCTGTGAATGGGGTTTCACTTTCTACATGTAAAACTCAAACTTTGATCACTTCACTAATTGGCACAATCAATATTTTAAAAAATATTATGTTTTGAATATTACCTGGAAAAATTATTTTATGCAAAAACATTGTATACTCACTATATTGAGCGTAATTTTTTAACCTGTGAAACAATAATTAATAATCAGTAGTTATAGGCTGGGCAAAAGCAGTGAATAGGAAACAAATGAATTAATACTGGACTTTGTCCCAGTCCATGCAAACACGCCAAAAATAAGAATTTCACAGTTTAAGTAAATTACCGCTATATTTTAACCACGAGGTAAGAAAAATAATGCTTTTACAAAATCACTCATATATATACACTCCACAACTAAATGAAACAAAAAAAATGACAAGTACCTCCTCCATATAGGAAGAGGACAACAATGGGAAGGTGCTCTGGAACATCCTTAAAATGTGTTTTGAAGACCAATGTTTATTCCTATATGAGATCATGACTGCTTTTCTTGTGATTTTGTCATACCGTATTTACCCGATTAAATGCCGCCCTCGAATAAACACCGCCCTCGTTTAAATGCCGCAGATGGAACCAAAATTACCAGTAAACGCTGCCCTCGTATAAAGGCCGCACCCAATCAGAAGGATGTGGCATTTATTCGAGGGTTAAGATGCCTACATTACAGCTCTTGGACTCCGCAGATGTGACATCGAAATTCTCTAAGCGTTGTACATATCACAAGCCAGACAATTACGATTCTATCTCAGCAAAAAGCCGAGACATTAATTGGAACTTTAAACAGGTTTCTGTTTTACATAATATTTACAAATGATTTACTGTAATTGCTGTGAGTGATTTAAGAAATATAATTTTGAAATAAACGCCGCCCTCGAATGAACGCCGCATCGGAAACGCTAAAAATTTAATAAACGCCGCAGCGTTTAATCGATAAATACGGTAATCACCTGCTGAATTTGAGTGGGAAACAACCAATGTATCATAAATGACAAACAAGGAAGGTGGTTAGTTTCTAAAGAAACTGTTCTGCTGCGTCGGTGGGGACGTGAAACACAAAATTTTGGATTTATGAGGTAAATTGGCCACCGCAAAGAGATTGAAAGCTGACGTTTCCAGCATTAACCCTTCGTCAAAGCAAATTGTTGAGTGTCAAATTCTTGAGAAAAAATAACACAGGATAATGGCCACGCCGCAAATTGTTTGCAAAAAGTTGGTGGAGGGTTTTGGACTGAGTGAGAGGAGTTATCCTGGTGACATTGTAGTGAATTGCGGTGTAATAAATTTCGCCATGTTCTGTCAGAATCGCTATAATCGCCAGATTTGTCAGATTCGCCAGCGTGGTAATTAAGCCTCTCTGTGTTTATCTAATTTGCATAAGTTTGGCAATTTGACAAAATTTCGACGTATTCGTCACAATGGCCAATGCTGTGACAAAATTTTGTCAAATTTGCCATTTTCGTTGTTGCGTGCATTTCTGGACATAAGTGTAAGACGGACAACGGACACTTGAGAATTGCTTCTTTAGTGAAAAATACTTCAAAACGGAAATGAAGGTGCTGAATAGAACCACCAGCACCTACTATCAAATCCACTACAGAAGCTCTTACACTTGTTGATGGCTTAAAGAAATTTGCTTCGGCAACGCTGCAAGATGAAATTCTCGTATAGTCACTAAACAAAGTTAGTTAGCGCCTTGAGGATTCCAAACTTTCTCACCAATAACAATCCGCTATAACGGATTACTTCTCTGTTTAAGTGCATGGACACCAAAGATGTCGTTGTTTTCTACTTATACAGTATTACAGTTTGTAGAAGCTCTCAACTTTTGCTTGAACAAGCGAATACGTTTTTACATAATTTTAGTCTTGTTTTAGTTTGCAAAGTGTACCGAAGTTTTTTGGCTAGAAGCCGTAAACGTTCGCTTGAACTAGCGAATACGTTTTTTATTGCTGTTTTAGAGACATGTTCCAGTTTACAACATGTGCTGCTCACTTTTCAGAAGCAGAAAACGATTGATTGTAATGAACAAACAAGTCCACTATTCTAACATTATTTCATGTTCGTTCCAACGACTTTAAACAGACTTAAAACGGGAGTGTATTCATTGTGCATAGGTTCACCTTTGTTATCTCAGAATTACTGGGGCCGATGTCACCTCGACTTTCCGGCTATAAGCCGGACACTACTACCGTAGACATGCATTTAAAAAGAGCACACGAGCAATCATCTTTAACAAATTTTCTCAGTGTCAAATAAATTGCCTGTGTGTGAGGGTAAACAAATTTCCTTTGAAAAGTTTCCTTTTCTATTCACCGGCAATGACTTTTGAACAGCGAAGCCAGCAAGCACCCGAAGAAGGAGTTTTGTAAATGTAAACAGAGCAAGTATAAAAATTCATAGGAAACAAAAAACTTTTTTCAAGCAGGGGACGTCTAATTGTCGCAGTAGTTTTGCAGCGGTACTAGTTAGTTTTCATTGTGACATACAAAGAGGGGGGACAAAAACAGAAAGTGGATTCGCACGAGCACTAATGGGCAGGACTTGGCGTCCTCGTTACACTGTTCAACTGATGCTTCAACTGAAAGCAATGAAACCGTCTGAACCGGTTAAGCCACGAGAGTTAGTCGCCACAAAAGTTCGAAGAAACACGTTAACAAAGGGTCTGGAAAATAATTTTGCGTAGTGTCTTCACACATATTTTCTTTGCCAATGTATCTATACGCAAGCAAATTTTAGACCTGGCAAGTTTCTAGACATGTTTGACACTTGGCTAATTTTATTTTCTCAGTACACGAAGAGAAAAATTTTGTCAAGGAAAACTTTTTTGGAGAAACCAAAACTCTATCCGCTTTAGTGAATTTTTAATACAGAGTGTTGGTACAAATTAGGACAATGCATATACTCAGACCTATAGACAGTTCAATCTATAAAAGTACTACAGAAACCAAAGACAAGGCCGGCCTAATTAAGCCATTAAGCTCAGAGACAGGCTCGGCTCACCTTATGTTTTCCAATAAAATGGAAATGCCAGCAAGTGACTGCCAGCAACTGTAATAAGTGTGATCTTACCTCTTCTCTTGCAATGGCGACTCCACAACCCTCTGGGCAGTTTAATGGGAACCTCTTACACTCATTATGGTGAGTCTTAAAAGCAAATAAAATTTAACAGTATGTATTTAAAGATACGATGCAAGCAGTGAAATAAATATTTATTTGCAAATAGAAGAAATATCATTCATTAAAATGATAGAGAAAGACTTCAGCTCCTCACAAAACTCTGCAAACATTAAAGTCAACTCACGCTTGTATACCGCCAAAAACACGATACGTCGATAAATTGCCCTTACTTCCATGCGCCCACCCTACACCTATATCCCCTTACCCCATAATCGCATTCGTATTTGCTAATTGCAACAAATGGGGACAACTTACCTCAGTTTTACACGCTGTGTGTAACAGATTACAATGATTGCAGCAAAGTAACCTCCATCGGCACGTGGTGGTTACGTGAAATTCCAGATTTTTCCTTGCCAGTGCCACGTGACAGTTTTCGTTTGTACAAGGAACAACTTTTAGAGGGCAAGATGCCAAATGGCCCTTTTTTAAGTAAGAAAAGTAGAAAATAAGAAATCTCATTTTAATCAATTTAATTTATGTGAAACTAAGAAACACGGAGAGTGGGAAAACTAAAATATACATTTTGTCTTGAAAATGTGCAATATAGTTGTAAGAGACTGTTTTAAGTGATCGAACACTTTCAAGAACGCAGAAAAGGAGAATCCACTGATTTGTAGAAACTTAAAATTGTTTCTAAAACAACTCAGCATGCTCACACTATGGTATTAATCCTTCAAGGCCGAGTATGGCAGGACAAACAGGAACAAAGAACTATGAACAGGGCAAGACCTAGTCCAGAAGAGTTGTTTAAAGGACATGATGGACTAGAAAAACTACCTGGAGGAACTATTTGGGGAATGGAAATCCATCTTGTTACAAGTCGCTTGGAGCTAGTCTATCGAAACGTTACTAAAGCGGGTAAGGCGATGTGAAATAACTGGGGCAAATGTCTATTAAAAAGGGCGCAGAGCTGAAGGTCTTACATCTTTTGTTCTCAGTTCACCAGTCCACTGGCATCCTTCACTTGGACATTTGATAATGAGGGAGAGAATCTTTCTTTGTGTTGCTTTGTCTGGAAAGATATCCTACAACAACAACAAGAACCTCAGTAGTCCGTATAGTATGATTGCATGGATGAGAATAGTCCTGAGAAGGACTGCATATGTGGACATAGTATAACGTTCCGACAACTAATAAAAATAACGTTCCGACAACTAATAAAAATAATGATAATAAAAGCATTTATTCATAAACGATAGATAAAATACAGCATGGTAAAAATAAGTACGTTTTTCTTAGCTTGCAAAAAAGAAAGAAGCAATCACATGGCTTATTATTGAAAAGTCTTTTGTGGTTTTGTGTGGAAAGGACGAAACATATGACAACCAAATTTTCTACCATACAAAAGCCGTCGAAAAAGAAGACAAAGAGCTATTAAAAACTAAGAAAAAGGTTATCCATTGTGAAGACGAAGAGTAATCAGGGAAGGAACCTTTTTAGGAACATTTCGTTTAGTTGATCGAATTGAGAAGGAAATAATTAATTGAAAGAAAAATGAACAGGTCAATCCCACAAACGGGAAATTCGAAACCGATCTTTGAGATAGCTGGAGTTCCCGCAGTTAGAGTAATGACTTGTGTCGTTTATCAATGATTTCACGCTCAGTAGTATTTAAAATGTTGCGGTAAAATTTAAGAGAAATAGCGTTAGATCTCAGTGAACAGTGATGTGCTCTTAGGATATTTGTGTCAGGGGCATATCGTGATTTTACTTGTGGTGATTGTGAAGCACAGTCGATTTCCGGTTTTGATGACATAACAATCTTGTATGGTGCAATGTTTGAGTTTGCTGATGTGACTGAAAATGGCTGAAATCTGTGTTGGAACATTCAATTCACCTTTTGCACCCAATTAGAACATGTTTTTGCGTCACGTGTCCATGCTTAGATGAAAACGAAGGTAGTCTAAAGTTTCGGAAGAGGTTGTGATCCTTATAAACTGAGTGTACCTCAGTTGATGGCATTCATGTCTCTGGTTGCAGTTGACTGAGTCATATGGTTAATAAAGCCATGATGTACTTATAAAACATAAACAAGCTAATTGTTTGTTTTCATTTTTTGCTTTTCCATTCGTTGGCCAGTTTGTAAAGTTCTTGGTTCTGGTTTGTCAACAGGAAAAAATAAGTACGATTCTTGCTTGCTTGCAAAAAAGAAATTTATTAGAAGTATAAGATTCTTGATAAAAAATGTTGCAGTTTTGTGTGCAAGGGACAAAACAATCAAAGACAACCAGATTGTCCATGGTACAAAAACCGTCGAGCAAAAAAGCAAAGAGCTACTAAAAACTAGAAAAGGATTATCCATTGTGAACATGCATAGCGATCTTGAAGTGCCTCGGTGGATAAATTGTTAAGACTACATTTCGTTAGCCGATCGAATTAAAAAAGAAAAACAATTGAGAGAGAAATAAAATAGAACCTCGAAATAACGAACCTCTATATAACGAAGACCCCGGTACAACGACCATATTCTTCAGCCCAGTTATAGTCAAATTTATGGGAAAGTACCCCGATATAATGAACCACGACTGTCACAAACACATTTTCCCAGTCACTTGGCACTTTTGTTATGTAAGGGTTCCACTGTAAATAGGTCAATCCCACAAAAGGGAAATTCGAGACTGCTAACAGCGGTAACTAACGGTGCTCGCATAACGAACACACAGGCCAGTTCCGTCACTACAAACGTACACTGGTCCCGGATGTCCAAGAGTTTATACTCTATTCAAGGTCCGGAAATAAAGAAATTGCATTAACAAGAGAAATCCCATCATCCTTCGCGTGGCATATATTACAGCGGGCACTCCCTTTTGTGTCAGTTTCATCCACGACGTCCAACAGCACGTTTTTCGAACTGAGTTTCCAGCTGTTGGCAACACGTCATGGCGGACCCTGTCGAATTTCCACACCAACCAGACCCGGCTCCTGCTCCACCACAAGTTCTTCCACCACAAGTTCCTCCACCATAAGTTCCTCCTCCTCCTATCCCGCAAGCTGCTCAGTTCCACAACCCTAACCGCAAGATCCTCTTCCGGCCGCTGTGGCCTCCGCTTTCTCGTGTAGTTTCCTTTATATCGCTACTTTTTGCTAGTTTAACTTTTTTCGGCTTGTTTATGTCGTCGTTTTGTCGGTGTAGAAACCCGGCCTGTTTTGTGGGTTTACAAATCTAAGTTTCATTCTTTTATTCCCGTTGGAGGTTGACACACAGAACCTGTTCGAGGCCCGTCGCTCGTTTGCCTGTTTTATCGTAGTCAGGTTATGGCCTTGTTCTTTTGGTAACGGAGCCCTATCCAGTTTGTAGGATAACGGATCTAAGCCTCACTCAGTCAGTCCCGTTGGAGAGTGACTAACGGAGCTTGGTCGGGGTCGACCACTCGAGTGTTTTTTAGTAGTAGCGCAGTGACGTTATCGTTTAATTGGTGTAGAAGCTCGGCACTGTTTGTAGGAGAACGGACCTAGCTTCTTTCATTCAGTCCCGTTGGAGGTTGACTGACAAATCCTGGTCGAGGTCAGCCGCGCGAGGGTTCTTTTATTTTGGCACAGTCCCTTTGGAGGTCGACGGGCTTAAACGAGATTTTTCGCCATGGGCAAGTCTGCCACATAGCATTTTTGCCTGTGGCCCCTTTCGGACAGCTTATGGGGTATTTAGTTTTTGGGTCGGTGCAATGTTTCGATTGTTATTAGTGCTTTGTGTTTCGTTTTTCCCGATAAACCGTTTTTCCCGATAAACGTGCTAGCCAAACGCTGAAAACTGTTTCAAAGCAAAAACACAAGCGCGCAAAGCAGTTTGGGTGACAATGGCTCTTTAAGTTTCCTTTATTTGGGGTTTACGTGTCCTGCGTATTTTCGCCCTGGTAATCCTTCGGCGTATTAAACTGTTTTAAGCCGATTTGGAGGCGCTAGTCAGGGTAGCAAACATCAGTAATGACCCCAAAGCTAAGGAGTACGAGGGTAACCTGGATGAGGTCCAGAGGCATTTCAAGTCGCTTTCGCCCATTGCGCTGAAGGACCTCATGGTCACCTTAAGCGGAGATACTGTTAAAGCAAGACTTTGAAAAAAAACCAACAAGGTGTTGAAGCATTTTGGTGCCGCTGAGGGCAGATTCCGATCTGTTGGTTACGAATCCTCAGGCGAATTAGCAGTCTCGCGCGATCACCGCCCTTTCACCACCAGACGTCTTAGTAGCCGTAGTCCTACCGGTCCTCGTAGATACCCCCCCCCCCATCCTCAATCTGGCCAGCATCGCCTACTGTGTTTTTTCTGTGATTGGTATCAGCATCTGGTCAAAGGATGCCAGGTCTTGAAAATCTCAAGAAGAAGCCTCTATAATTTTCTGAGCGTTGTATTGAGTGTTCATTTCTCTTCCTTGGAATAAAGTTACTTTGCTATTGATATTTTGTTTTTTCTTCTTTTCCTTTTACGTTGCTTCTGGGTCCCACTCCCTCCCTCCGAGCCCTCGGATGGATGGGTGTCGGCTTGAAAAAGGAGTAAAACACTTCCGCCGGTTTATCTGGGTCAAGCTGCCATTCCTTCCCTCCAGGTGGCCATGTCCCAGGGTGTCCCATAGGCTTGGGTCAGTATTTTCCTGCCTTTGTTTTTCATTTCACTACCCTTACACTTATCCGGTGTCCCTTTCCCAAGTCCCTGATGGAGATGTGTTCGATCCTTTATCTTGCCACGTATACAGGGGGAAAAAGATTTTTCAAGTGGATATGAGCCCCATGGAGTCAATGGAAGGGGTGGCAGCTCCTCATGGCGATTTTAAGTTCTTGAAGGAAATCATAATTTTCGCCACATTTTTATAGTACATTGTTGTGCTCCTTTCTTAGCAATCAGTTTTTCGAGGCACTTCTCGTTTTCCTTGAGAATGGGAAGTATGGTGGGCCTTTGCGGGGCCTTAAGGGGGGTTTTCGACGCCCCAGGCGAGTCAGCAGTCCTACTCGGGAATCGGGAATGTGCAGCCCATTTTTACACATCCCATATCTTAAAGTATACTCACATGCATTGTAGGTGCTTGGAATATGTTGCTATTCTAAGTACCGGAAATAAAGAAGAGTATTTGCGTAACATTCTCCCGATGTGATCACTACCTTACCGTAGTGAGATAGTTTGTGTGTCTCTATGACCCTTAGAGTTAAGTCGGCTGGAGTATTATACTCCTGGTAGGGCCACCCATGTCGAACAGGACGAAGGGTAAAGACTAGACGAAGAGTGATCCCGTGGTCCTCCAGATTGGGGGTTGAGCGGTGGGCTAATAACCCGCTCCCTTAAAAACTGCCTATTACAGAAACCGAAACTAGTGTTGCCACTGGGCCCTACTGTGGGGAAACAGAGGTACAAGATGTCAGTGCCCTGTTGGATCAACTTCCGAGGCAAAGGATGACGCTTAAACTGCCGATGAAATTGCTATCGCCAAAAGCGTGTGTGAAGATCGGGCAGTGGAATGTAAGGACAATGCTCTAGATGGGAAAGTGTGCCTAGGTGACTAAGGAGGTGCAGAAGTATGGTATCAGCATTCTGAGGGTGAGTGAAATGAGATGGGACTCCTGTGGGGAGATGATGACGGCCACTGGAGAAACTGTGCTGTACTCTGGAATGGATGAAGGTGAAAACCAAGAGAGATCTGTTGGCGTATTCCTGTCCAAAGACGCTGCACATAGTCTGCTAGAATGGGAACCGGTGTCTGAGAGGATCTTTAGGGCCAGGTTCAACTCGAGGCCAGTGGCAGCAAGTCACCGTCATACATTGTTATGCCCCGACAAATGAGGCAACGGAGGAGGAGAACAGGTGCCGCCCAGAGATGTAAAGAATGTCATGGGAGACATTAACGTTAAGTTTGGGACGGACAACACGGGAGGTTGGTGATGGGTGGATACGGAGCAAGGGATGAGATGAATGAAAGTGGTGAGAAGTGGGCTGACTTCTGTCAGGCAAATGAGCTAGTGATCGACGGCAGGCTGTTGCCCTACAAGGAGTGTCATAAACGGACTTGGATGTCTCCCGATGGTGGTACTGAGAATCAGACAGATCATGTGGCATTCAGCAAGAGATGGGGGAGCTCGCTGCAGGCCGTTCACGTCATGCGTGGGGCGGAAGTTAGGTCAGATCGCCACCTGTTGACAGCAAAAGTCAGGATAAAGATTGCCAAAGTGAAGAAGGGGAAGAGTGGAAGAGTGCGTTTTGAGGTCAGCAAGCTGAAAGATCCGGATACGAGGAACGCGTTCAAGCTGGCGCTGCACAACAGATTCTAGGGTCTGCAGCAGATGGGGGAGGAAAAACCGTCGGTGGATGATGAGTGGAGACAGATCGAGTGGGGGTATGTGGAGACCTGTGTAAAGGTGCTAGGACAAGCAAAATCAAACAAAAAGGAGTGGATCAGTAAGGAGACCTAGGAGACAACTGAACAACGAAAGGAGGCAAAAAATGCGGTGAACATGGCCAGGACGAGAAATCAGTGGAGAGATGCGAGTAGGAGACACCAGGAGCTGAACAGGGAGGTGAAGAGAAGCTGTAGGAGAGATAAGAGGGTGTATGTAAAGTCAACAGCCGAGAGATTTAAGGAGGCTAAAGGAGGGGTGATGTAACGACCTTCTACGAGATTACCAGGAGGCTGAGTGGAAGATTTCAGAGTACGTGTAAGCCGGTGAGAAATGAGACAGGCGTGTTGCTCAGTACCAGAGAAGATGTACAGGTGGAGGGAGCATTTTGAAAGAGTGCTGAATCATGAGGAGCCGCCCAACTCGCCGGAGGTGGAGCCAGGCGACGAGCTGAACATCAGGACAGGTCGCATTACACGCGTCGAGATCAAGCGCGCTGTACAGATGTTAAAGAGTGAGAAGAAGCAGGCTGCGACAATATACCACCAGAGGCAATCAAGACTGGAGGTGAGGTTTCAGAAGAGGTTCTTTTGGACCTCTGCAACCGGAAATGGAGTGAGGAGCAGGTGCCGGAGGAATAGAAGAAAGGAACAAGGGTGTTAGTTTCTAAAGAAACTGTGGTGCTGTGTCGGTGGGGACGTGAATCACAAAATTTTCGATTTATCAACTGAGTTGATAAATTGGCCACCGTAAAGAGATTGAAAGCTGACGTTTCGAGCGTTATCCCTTCGTTACAGCGAATCCAATTCGCTCTGACGAAGGGCTAACGCTCGAAACCTTATCAACTCAGTTAAGAAATCCAAAATTTTGTGAATGGAAGAGAGGTCTGCCAATTAATTTGCCAAAGAACGGCGATCTGAGCCACTGTAAAAACTGGCGTGGCGTCATTCTGCTGAACATGGCAAGTAAGGTGTTCTGCAGAGTGATCTTGGAGCGCATCAAGACGGCACTGGACGAGACGTTGAGAGAGGAGCAGGCGGGGTTTCGAACTGGCCGGAGTTGTACGGCCCAGATAGCGACACTGAGGATTATTGTGGAACAGAGTATCGAGTGGCAGTCCTCCTTGTACATCAACTTTATAGATTTCGAAAAGGCCTTCGATAGCATCAACAAAGAGGTGTTGTGGAGGTTGTTGCGGCGCTATGGATACCCGTGAAGATAGTCACCATCATCAGAACTCTCTATGAGGGTTTTTCCGCACAGGTGGGACATTATAGACAGAAGACCAAGCCGTTGAGTATGAGGACTGGGGTCAGACAAGGCTGCCTGATATCGCCCTTGCTGTTTCTGGTCATCCTGGATTAGGTGATGAAGACGGCTTTTGCTACGAGGCGTGGTATCTACCAATCCTTCATGGCATCCTTTGAAGATCTTGACTTTGCCGATAATCTGGCGCTACCGTCACACAGAATACAGGACATGAGTGACAAGACGCGGACTTTGGAGGAACAGGGTGCAAAGGTGGGCCTGAAGATCAATGCCACAAAGACAAAGCTTATGCGTATCGGTACCAAACGTGGTGATGGTGTGTTGATTGCAGGGGACCGGATAGACGAGGTGGATGAGTTCATGTACCTCGGGAGTATTGTGAGCAAGAAGGGAGGAACTGATCAGGACATCCAGGCATGCATTGGAAGGCAAAGCAGGCATTTGGGATGCTGAAACCAATATGGCGGTCTACGGCACTAACAACCAGGACCAAGTTGAGAGTCTTTGGGTCAAATGTGAAGGCGACGTCTTGTATGGTTCGGAAACCTGGAGGTTGACCAAGGAACTGAAACAGAAGTTGCAGGTGTTCATCAACAAGAGCCTGAGGAGCATCCTGCGGAATTGGTGGCCAAGAAGAATCTGTAATGAGGTGCTTTGGAAACAAACAGGACAGCAGCCGATAGAGGAGGAGATAAAACAACGAGCGTGGGTTGGATTGGCCACACATTAAGGAGGGCAGATGAACACGCGGCCAAGTGAGCCCTTGAGTGGAACCTGCAGGGGAAACGCAAGAGAGGGAGACCCCGACACACCTGGAGGCGCAAGAGAATGTCAGAGTTGGAGGAGAGAGGACTAGCGTGGCGTGAGGCAAAAGATACTGCTCAAAATAGGGTGAGATGGCGAGCCCTAGTAGAGGACCTATGTTCCATCAGGAACGAAAAGGAATAAGTAAGTAAGTATTTGCATACCAAGAGATACCCCATCATCCCTTGCGTCGCATATATTACAGCGGGCAATCCTTTTTGTGTCAGTTTCATCCACGTCGTCCTAGAGCACGTTTGTGGAACACCCCCACCCCCACCCTCCATGACACGTTGCACCTGCTCTGCCATGGGGGTATCCCACCGTCCACTTTTGTGGACAGTCCCGCCCATTTTCATACATCCCGTATCTTTATGTATACTCGCATGCATTGGAGGTGCTTGGAATATTTTACTCTTTTTCCCTCGAGAAAAAGAGAGAAAAACCTCTTGGACCAGGGTAGTACAAACGATGAGCAATGTACAGTTCACGTTAAGAAATAAGAAATAATAACTTCATTGACCACTCCCCTTGAGGGGCTTTTCAGGGACAATAAAAGGCATAATCTAAATGAACGTTACGCCTTTAGGAACCCCAACTTGTGGGGAGGAAGACCAGTTGGCTATTTACAAGCGTGACCGAGGAGTTGAACTCGGGGCTACCGAGAACAACTTCAGCTAGTGCTTGAACCCGGGACCTCCGGATCTCATGTCCAGCGCCCTAACTACTCGGCCACGCTGCCTCCCACGTTCAAAGTTAGAGTCAAAGCGAAACCAGTTGTAGTAGTTTCATCATCCCAAATACCACTGAAGTAGCACAGGTCACTTACTTTATCTCGAATCAGGTTGTTTCGGTCCACAGGACAACTTAACGGATTCCCATCACGTTCCAGCCTGTTTATTAATATGTCAAACAAAATAATATGCATCAGATTATGGAAAGGCCCAGTCACCTACCCGAGTAAAACAACGATCAAAATTGGACTGATCAAAATACAAAGAAGTCTCATTCTTTAAGCCCGTCTACAAGCATAACAAATTACAATAAGAAACGGTTTAGTGTTATTTTCTTTCAGTCAGTTCTCAGTAAGCTATTTTAATAGGTTGGTCTTTCTGGCATTTTCTCGGCCGAATATTACACTTGTTTATTATTATTTTGAACTTAGGAATGCTTCTTCTGCCGAAGACTCGAAAGTAGCTGGCTCCATAGTTCTAGCGAAGGAAACTTCGTCAGTGTGATCCTGCAGTAGGAGAAAGCTGGAAAAGCAAAAAACTTTCCCGTAATACCGCAGCTGCAGTAGTATAAATGCTGAAATATTTTGTCTCACAATTATGCAAGAATGATCTACGTGGACAACTCTACTTAATTGTGAACGGGCTTTTCCGAATTAGTTCGTTAATGGAGTTTACCAGAAAGTACCATTTTCGATTTTGTTCGATTGCTGGACACAGTGATGATTTGACTTAACCCGTAGTTTCTTTGCTTAAAGCTCTGCTTCACTGTTAAGTTCAAACAGACATGGCGGAAGCCAGTTCACGAGAAAACCACGGCTGGCAAATGCCTGCAATCAAAGAATGGCCAATACTTTGCTTTGTCTGAGTATAACTTTAATAGGGTTGCACTGTATTTTAAAACCTATTGAAACAGATCTCGATCTAATGAGAGAAAACGTTGTGGAATAACCTCCTTCATACAACGATAAAGACAAACAGAATCCTAAAACGAGGTATAAACGATATTCTAACCTCATGAAGTGTCCGTCAAGACACTGTCTGCAAAATCGGTGGCCACATACGCTCGTTTGGACCGCTTCCTTTAAGGGTAACTGGCAGATTGGACAAAGAAAATCTTCCTCGACAGCATTCACAAACTCCTCATCGTATCCACCAAACGACGGAATTGCTGCAGCTTCCGCCATACTGTGATCGAGCGCCGCTGCTCGCAGGGTGGACGAGTGAACTAGAAAGTCTCAGCTTGGTCGGTGGGTTCAGTCATGGATGACCTTGAATTTTCGTTTTGTTAATTCTTGTTGGAAATGTAAATATCCTGTCACACCCAACATACATGACAATTGTTTCTTTTTCTTAGGGTGCGTGAGAGAGGTGGACCAGGAGTGTAGTCTGAGCTTTCTATCCAGGGATGAAAAGAAAGGTAGGAATGAAAAGGAGAGAAGGCGATAAGAAATGTAAAAAATCCCATGAACGGGAGACAGTTTTGGACACAACCACACGAAGAGAAAACCAATCTGATAACATAATTTCAAACGATGTTTTAAAAATATCTCTAAAGAATCGGCCGACAGTTTACACGCTGGTCTGATAATGAAGGTAAATTACCGTCGTTTTCATGTAAGCGTGCCACGTAACAAACATTAACACATGTTTTGTCATCATGACACATTTTGAAACCTGACAGGCCGTTACTTAACCTTTTGGCACTCAAAGTAATACTGTAAAACTCACAACGCCATAAAAACGAAGGCCTATGCAAACTTTAACTGTCCAATGACAAAACCTACCATGTTTGATACCAAATTAGGTCACGTCTTTTCGTGACGCGGCCACGCTTAGATGAAAACGACAGTATGCAGTACAAATAACTCCAAATTAATTTTTTTATGATCCTACCAAGATTCTTTCTTACTTAAGCACACGTTAAGATTTTTCAGAAATGACACAAAAAAACTTTTTTTGATTGAATAGGAAACTATAAGCAAAGCCCCATTAGAAAAGCGCTTAGTTCCTTAGTGGTGCTGCGATTCTGGCATGCGTTTCTCAAAAGTTCCGAAACTTTTCGGGTCGATTTCGGGCACGATAATTCACGCTGTATCTTGTAAACAAAGAAATTTCTAAGCACGAAACTTTGCCAATAGTTAAACATTTTTTATCTTTTTTTTTTATTTTTTATTTTTTATAATAGGATGTTTTATCCCATTACTCAACAAGGCTTTACAAATATTTACAAAAATATCTTTTTAAGCTTAAATACACAAATAGACAAAAATACAAAAAGCAGAAACTAGAAGGAAGTTAAATTATAAGGAAAAAAGAAATCAGAAAGAGAAAAGAGGGGGCAAGACGTGCGTCATGCTTTTCACTATAGACACCGTATATATTGCCTTATGTTCTTGTTTAGAGCGAGAGAGCTTGGGGTCACGTTCGTCCAGAAAAACAACTAACAAAAAAAGCCTACAGGAAGGGGGACAAAAGGGTCCATTTTTTCAATTCCAATTTATTTGGGTGGCCTGCTGTTTCTATTTCAAAGTTTCTTTTGAGAATTTGTTTAAAATTGATCCAACTCATAGTTTTCCCCTTCACCTTGCAACACCATACAAAGAACCTTGCTTGCAGGAGACATTAGTTAATTTGTAGCTTCAAGTTCGATGTATCTGGCCTCAGGCCCAGAGCCGTCGTCATCTCTATCATCGCAATCCCAAAAGAGATGAGTAAGTGTTTCAAGTTCAACACCGCAAAAAGAGCATTTGCCGCTTTCCTTTAAGCCAATTTTTTGCAAAAAGGAATTTGTGGGAATTCTCCGATGTAAAAGCTTAAATTGAAACTCAATCAACCTTGAACTATTAGTACAC